>Ga0265297_10000110_pt1 | contig 281216 bp, 259 predicted proteins | sample Munlanlwell13791_FD_192502 | JGI IMG/M metagenome (GOLD analysis project Ga0265297, IMG submission 192502) | Leachate microbial communities from a municipal landfill in Southern Ontario, Canada - Leachate well 137-91 | ecosystem: Engineered > Solid waste > Landfill > Unclassified | place...
AAAGTAACAAAAACTCTCAACCAGACAGCTTTTCAAAATATCACTCATACACTCACTCAAATTTAGAAAATCACAACTCCTTATCAGTCGGGGCATAAAGCCCAAGTGATTTTCTAAATGTTCATTCACTTTTCGTTCTTTTTGAAAACTGATGGTTGGGAGGTAAAAGCTAAGAGCCAATAGCAAATAGCCAATAGCTTCTCTATTAACTCTTTCTTATTCCCTAATAGTTTTTAAGACTTCACCTAAGGTTGTTACACCGTTCAGGGCTTTCAATATGCCATCTTGCTCCATTGTTATCATCCCGTCACAGCAAGCAACTTCTAGCAATTCTGAGATTGTTGCTCCCTCGTTTATTTTTTTCTGTAGATTATTACTGGATTCTAAGAGTTCAAAAATGCCGATTCTGCCCTTAAACCCAATCCCCTGACATTCATCACAGCCACCGCCTTCATAAAAAACATAAGGTTCTTTCGGTAAAAAATCTTTTGGTACTTTGGCAATAATTTTTTCTAGTTCACTTAATTCATATTTATTTGGCTGATATTCGCGTTTGCATGATGGACAAATTTTACGAACCAACCTCTGAGCGATAATTAAATTGGTGGAAGCGACTACCAAGGGGGCATCGCCTATAAGATCAATCAAGCGTTTGATGGCGGTAATTGCATCATTGGCGTGAAGGGTAGATATCATCAAATGTCCGGTCAGAGCGGCTTGCAATGCCGTATCGGCAGTGGCACTATCACGAATTTCCCCAACCATTATGATGTCAGGATCCTCACGTAGGATAGCCTTGAAGCGATCAGCAAATGTCTCACCTTCGTTGATTTGTGACTGGGTGACCCTTGGCATTTCGTATTCAATTGGATCCTCCAGGGTGATAATCTTTACTTCTTTTGTATTTAGGACATTAAGTATCGAGTAGATGGTTGTTGTTTTTCCTGCGCCGGTTGGTCCAACCAGGAGAATCATCCCGTGTGGACGCATCAAAGATTTTTTAAGTCGTGGCTCATTGTATTCCGAAAAGCCCAGTTCTTCTATTTTTAACATTTGGCTTTGGGTATTGAAAAGACGCATAACTATGCTTTCACCGTGCATACTTGGCATTGTTTCGATACGAACACCGTAATCAAACTCATCTGTACGAATAGCAAAGCGTCCATTTTGTGGATACTCGGCGTTTAATTTTAAGTTTGACCTTAATTCTATTTGAGACAAAAGATATCGAAAACGATCAACTTCAACTTTGGCCGCTTCATGCATTACGCCATCTAGTCGCAGCCGGATAATAGCCCCATCCTTTGATGGTTCAATATGGATGTCTGACGCTCCAACTGTAAAACCTGAAAGCAGAAGAATCTTCAATAAATCTTGAATGGGCGCTGTTTTTAGCTGTTCATCCAGCTCAGTAAATGATTTATAGGCCTGAGTTCTCGTAACATCGATGTACCCAGTGTCGCTATCAGGAGGTATATATTTGTTGATGTGGTCATACTTTTCAAGCCAATCTGCATAAGAAGGTTCTGAGATCAAGGCTAAATTAACAGCCTTGAATTTATATAATTTTTTAAGGTCAGCAATAAGTGGTGAGAAATCTAGTTTTGGGTTTGTTGTACCTAAATATAGTTCTTTTGAAACAACTTTTAGGGGAATGGCCTTGTATTTTGTTGCTTCTTCAAGTGATAAATAGGATAAAACATCATCATGGATAGAAGATTTACGGAGATCTGCATACCAAACGTTAAATTTTTTAGACTCTTCCCTGACCTGTTTCTCAATCCCGTCTCGGTAGAGGTCTCTTGAGACATTACTTAAATCTTTTTGTGCCATAACTTAATTTTATTACACAAAGGAGTTATCGAGAAGCGATTCTTTTCGTTGGTTTCAATTTCGCTGAATGTAAAACTTGGCGGAGAGGGTGGGATTCGAACCCACGGTAACCTTGCAGTCACAACGGTGTTCGAGACCGTCCTATTCAACCACTCTAGCACCTCTCCACGTCGAAATACTCTTTATGTTTACACAACTCTTTATTGCTTCAACAATTCGAAATTTCTCCTCTTCCCCAAAAATTAAAAATTTTCGGGGATCCCATTTTAAAAAATGGCGTGCCTGGGAGGATTCGAACCTCCGACCTTTAGCTCCGCAAGCTAACGCTCTATCCAACTGAGCTACAGGCACAAAACAATTAAACTTTTTAATTTCTCAAAGTTCTACACAGGGCGTTATTGTAGCTAATAATTACTGTATTTTCAAGAATTTGATGATCGAATCGACAATGGAATCATCATTAGGCGTTTCCGGAACATTTTTTTCTAAGAGAGTTTTGATAGTTAATGCGTCGACACCCTCAAGAAGAACATTTAAATGAGGAGAAAACCTTTTATTTAGTCTGATTTTTAATTTCTGCGGAGCTGAAACAGTGTTTAGCGAAAAGGAATGAATAATATTATAAGGATATATTTTGTCGTCAACATATACTCCAAGTTGAGTTATCCGATACCTTTTCATGGTGGGCGACTGTCTTTTATAAAAATACAAACAAACAGCGATTACGGCTGCGAACCCAGCACCAAAATAATCTTTTTTGTAGACAAAAAACCCTACTATGGCAGTAAATACAACGATAACTCCGATCATCCAATATTTTGTTGTTTCACTTTTTATGTACTCGAGAGATTCCCATTCGAGTAGTGTAGATTCCTTTGGTATTTCCTGTACTAATGATGGCCCGGTCTCTTGGCTTGTTTCCTCCATCAATACTCCTCACACTTTTGTTGGAAAAAGGCAGTGGCATGATCACACGAAGGACATTTTATGGGTGGAGTCAAGCCAACATGAATGTAACCACACTCACGACAAACCCATGTGACTTCTTTATTCTTCTTGAAAACTGTGCCAGCTTTGACCTCGTTCAGTATTTTTTGATAACGTTCTTCATGATGCTCTTCGGCTTTGGCTATTGATCTAAGTCGATTTGCGATATCCTGATGTCCTTCTTTCTCAGCCACATCTGCAAATTCAGGATACATTTTGGTATGTTCAAAGTTCTCGCCACCGATGGCTGCCTTCAGGTTTTCCACAGTTGCCCCAAAAATTGTTGGGGTCTCTGTCTCAACCGAAATGTTCTCGTCACTATCTTTTAATTCATTGATCAGTTTAAATAGATTTTTGGCGTGTTCTTTTTCTTGATTAGCAGTTTCTTCAAAGATTGAAGCAATCTGTTCAAAACCTTCATCTCGAGCGATTTTTGCATAAAAAGTATAACGATTCCTGGCTTGGCTTTCACCAATAAAGGCTTTTGTTAGGTTTTGTAATGTTTCCGTCATTATGCCCTCCAATTACTTAGCTATTATATTCTAGCATATTGCGATTGATGTTGGATATTAATTTAGTTGTAAGTAAAATTGTGGTCTATTTCAAAAGCAACATAATTGCTTCATATTTCGGTCTAATTATTTTTTTAGATTCTTCGAAATGCAGTTTATCCCACTTACGCTTGAGCTTTTCCCTGACAGATTTTTGTGCTTCTTCTTGATCTAGACTTTCATAAACAAAAGCTGCTTTAAATATGCCGCTAATATTATCAAAGTTACTTAAGGCGTCAGCATCCCCAATTATTTGTTCTTCGACAGAAATTCTGTTGTTATTTTGAGATCCTCGATGATTTAAAATACATTTTTTGACAAGCTCAATTTTTTCTTTAGGATAGCCAAATTCTGTTAATTTTTCTTCAGCGATCTTTGCTCCAGTTGTATGATGGTTTTCTCGACCACTGACTATTGCCCCAATGTCATGAAGCCAAGAGGCGATCGCGAGAACCTCTCTGTCTCCACCTAGTTTGTCTGCTAATTCTAAAGAATATTTGGCGACGAATGGAAAATGGTACACAAAAGGCTCATAGCCGTAATGACTAGTAGGCTTTTTACATTCTTCTTCAACATATATTTTAACCTTGGTGACTATATCCATAGTTATTAATGGCGGAAGGGGTGGGATTCGAACCCACGATACCGTTGCCGGTATGACGGTTTTCAAGACCGTTCGATTCAACCACTCTCGCACCCTTCCTAAAGTGCTTATTTTCTGGCGGAGAGGGGGAGATTCGAACTCCCGCGCCGAATTGCTTCGACCTACAGGTTTAGCAAACCCGCCCCTTCAGCCTCTTGGGTACCTCTCCGCAATTGCCTGATAAGCTTATGAATTATAGCTGATTTTGGTCTTTAAAACAAGATAAAGAGTTGGAAAAGAAGTAAAAATTTGCCAGAATAGATCTATGAAGAAACGACAAAAAATGCTTTTTTACATTGGAACGGTATTGTTATTGACGGTACCTGTTGTATTTTTGACTTTTGGTTTTGAGAAAGTTGATCGCTGGAGGATTGAGACATCAGAAAAATTGTTGGTGGAAAGCCAAAATAACCATGATGTGAAAAAAAGTTTTTATATTCTACAAAAAGCAGCCCTGCTTGATCCAACCGAAAAAACATATCTTTTGACCGGAGAAAAAGCTCAGGTGGCTGGCTATGACAGGCTGGCTGCTTATTATTTTAGAAAGATAAAAACAGCCGATGGCTACTATGAGCTTGGAAATATATATTATGAAAGTGTCCAATACAAAAATGCGGAATTAGCTTATATAAAGTCATTAAATAAGGAAATAAATCAAAAGGCCCTGTTGGGGTTGGGTAAGGTATATCTAAAAAAAGGTGACATCGAAAAAGCAAAGAATTTTTTTGGCCAAGCCCTATCGTTAAACAAAGATGACAAAGAAACAGTTTATTTTGCAGATTTAAGCGGGCTTGTTTCTGACAGCAAGGTCATAACTGAAATTAATAATATTAATCCAAAGAAAATTGAGTTAGAAGAAATTGCCCACTCCCCTACCCTATCAACAAGGATAAATTTGCTATATCAGTACCTCAAAAGCAGTGATTATCCACAGTTAGCTTACAATTTTTTACAGGATAAAGACAAAGGCAAGCAATTGGATAGAGACGGATATTTACTACTTGCAGATGAATATTATTCTCGAAAAGATTACGACAAAAGTTATCAATATTTACTCTCAGCCAAGTCAATCGATCAATATTATCCACAAACTTATCAACATTTAGCTGACGTAGCTGAATTTCTAAACAAAAAAGATGAGGCTAACCAATATCGTGAATATTTAAAAACTATTACTTGGTAAATATTTTACGGAAGTTACTGATATTTTGGCCAATCAGATATGATAAGTGGTTTTTTCTGATTTAGATTTTCCCAAATTGCTTCAGTAACAAAGGGCATGAATGGATGTAACATTTTCAGTGAATCTTTTAATGTCTTATCCAAAGTATATTGAGCTGCACTTTTCGTTTTATCATTCTTTCTTATTCTAATTTTAGCCACTTCAATATATTTATCACAAAAATTGTGCCAAAAAAATTCGTAAATTAGTTCTACAGCATGTTGAAAATCGTATCTGGAAAAATATTTTTCTAATTGTTTAATTGTTATCTCTAATTCGTCTAGGATTAATTTATCTTCTTTTGTAAGATTATCCTTGATTGTTTCACGTGTAACAAGCTTGTAATCATCTAAATTCATCATAACAAATCTTGATGCGTTCCAGATCTTATTGGCGAACCTTTGGCCGTTTAATATAGCATCCTCACCAAATTTCATATCTTGCCCTTGAGCCGTTTGCCACAATAGACCAAACCTCATGGCATCTGTGCCATATTTTTCCATAAGATCTAGTGGATCAACTCCGGTCCCTAGAGACTTGGACATCCTTTTTCCTTCTTTATTAAACACAGTCGCATGTATATATACGTCTTTAAAAGGTGGCTCATCCATAAATTCAAGCCCAGACATTATCATTCTGGCAACCCAGAGAAAAATGATATCTCTTGCTGTGGCTAAAAACATTGTGGGATAAAAATAATTTAAATCGGACGTTTTTTCTGGCCAACCGAGTGTGGCAAAGGGCCAAAGGGCACTTGAAAACCAAGTGTCAAGCACGTCTTGATCCCTCTCGATCTTATGAGATTTACATTTTGGGCATTCTCTCGTCTTTGTTTCACGTGAAACATTTTCAAGCTCCTCTAGTGCCCATTCTTTTGAAACAATAATTTTTCCACACTCACAGTACCATACTGGCAACTGGTGTCCCCACCATAGCTGTCTGGAGATACACCAATCCCTGATGTTATCCATCCAATCAAGGTAAACCTTTTTCCACTTGTTTGGATGAAATTTAATCTCACTCTTTTTAACAACCGAAATGGCTGGTACAACTATTTTCTCCATTGAAACAAACCACTGTAGAGACAAAAGCGGCTCGACTACCGTATGACAGCGCGAGCAATGGCCAATGCTATGAGAATATGGTTCAACCTTTGTTAGCCATCCACCTTCATCTAAAAGTTTTACAACCGCCTCTCTGGCTTCAAAACGATCCATGCCAAAGAATTGTTCCCCGGCTTCTTTCGTCATTTTACCGTCTTCGTCAATAATAATAATTTTTTCTAATTTATGCCTCTCTCCAATCTCAAAATCTACGGGATCGTGTGCCGGGGTTACCTTTACTGCCCCAGTTCCGAATTCAAGCTCAACGGCTTTATCCGCGACAATCGGAATTTTACGATTAATAATAGGTAAAATTGCTACTTTGCCAACTAAATCGCTAAACTTCTTGTCGGCAGGATTAACAGCTATGGCCGTATCACCCAGCATTGTTTCAGGCCTTGTAGTAGCAACCGTGATGTCTTTTCCGTTTTCAACCTGATATTTTATGTACCAGAGTGAACCTAGTTCTTCTTCATGCTCAACTTCAAGATCTGAGATAGAAGTATGACACCTCGGACACCAGTTTATTATTCGGTTTCCTCGGTACAGATACCCTTTATCATAGTAGTGAGCAAAAGCTTCTATGACTGATTTGCTATAGTCTTTGTCCATCGTGAAGCGAAGACGTGACCAGTCGCATGATGAGCCCAGTTTTTTTAATTGTCCTACGATATGACCTTGATATTCATCTTTCCATTTCCATACCTCTTCAACAAATTTTTCTCGACCAAGATCATGCTTTGTCTTACCACTTTTGGCTAATCTTTGTTCTACCTTGTTTTGTGTGGCAATACCGGCATGATCAGTCCCAGGAATCCAAAGTGTAGGATTCCCCTTCATACGGTTGTATCGGATCATTACATCTTGAATAGTATTATCAAGGGCGTGACCGATATGTAGCGAACCAGTTACGTTTGGCGGAGGAATAGCAACAACAAAAGGTTTCTTTGACTTGTCAATTTTAGGCTTAAAATAGCCATTATCTTCCCATGACTGATAAATTTTATCCTCATGTTCTTTTGGATTGTAGGCTTTTGGCATTTCCATAGTAACTTTATTTATACAGGATTAGCTTGCATAAATCAATTTTAAGCCCGAATCAGGTATTAACTTCAACGGATCGGAAAAATCATTTATAAGAATCCTCTGATATGCTGCAGCTCCAATCATAGCGGCATTGTCGGTACAAAACTTAGATGCTGGAAAATAAAAATCGACATTGTCCAACTTACTTATAGCGGCCGCTAACATTTCGCGAAGCTGTTCATTGGCGGCGACACCGCCGGAAAGCAAAACAGTCTTTATGCCATAATTTCTAGCAGCACGTATTGTGTTACGTACCAATATATCATTGGCGCAAACTTGAAAAGACGCGGCAATGTCATTTATCTTGTTTTTTGATAAGGAATTCGTTGCCTCAAGAATACGAACTTCTCTAAGCACGGCAGTTTTTAGTCCTGAAAAAGAAAAATCCAAGCTTTCGACAGACTCTTCCATGAAGCCATCATTATTACGAATGGGCTTTTGAGTCAGATCAACACGTGGGAAATGGTAAGCTTTTTCATTACCAGTCATAGCGCAACTAGAAATTATCGGTCCCCCAGGATAACCAAGGCCAAGCATTTTAGCAACTTTATCAAAAGCTTCTCCGGCAGAATCGTCAAGAGTTTTCCCGATAATATGATAGTCTAAGTGTTTTCTCATATAGATGATGTTCGTGTGACCGCCGGATACCGTTAAACAGATGAGGGGAAACTTTGGACAGTTTTTACCAGACTTTTCTAACCAATTAGCATAAATATGGCCTTCAGTATGATGCAAAGACACCAAAGGCTTTTTGTTTAAAAGAGCAATGACTCTAGCAGTATTTACTCCGACGATTAAAGAACCGATTAGGCCAGGGCCTTTAGTCACTGCTATAAAATTGATATTGGTGATCTTGGTTTTTGCTTCATCTAACGCTTCTTCTAAGGCAGGAATAATATTTTGGATATGAGCACGGGCAGCGACTTCAGGGACCACTCCGCCATATTTGGAATGTAGGTCAATCTGTGAGGAGACGATGGAACTTAAAACATGGTTACCATTTTCTACTACCGCAACTGATGTGTCGTCACAACTGGTTTCTATTGCTAAAATTTTCACGGGTTCATTTTATCAGGTTATGCTACAATTAAAAAGCTTATGGAAGATTTGTTAGATATATATACAAAGCTAGAAAATAACCTTTTGCAGTCAAATAAATGGGCAAATTTTTATGAATCTCTTGGACGCAAAACTTGGTTTATCTCGTGTGATGAAGATAAATGCTTGGTCATAAAATTAGCTTTATATAAGGATAAATTCTATCTTTATGTCCCCCGAGGACCTCAGTGTTCGACTCGAGGTTGGCATGTTTTTCTAAAAAAAGTGAAAGAACTTGCCAAACAGGAAAACTGTGTGTTTATACGAGTTGAGCCATACAAAGTTCCTAACGGAACACTTAAAAAGCTTGGTTTTAGAAAGATCAATAAGTATTCACCATTATCTCGACAATTTTCGCCTATGGATACCTTGTTGTTAGATCTGAGGAATGACGAGAGTGTAATTTTATCTGAAATGAAGCCAAAAGGGCGTTATAACATTAGGCTAGCAGAACGTAAGGGAATTAAGGTCCGTGAGAGTCAAAAAGAAGAAGATCTAAAGGTCTTTTATGAACTGTCTGTTGGCATGAAAGAACGTGGGTTCACTTCATTTGACTTTGAGCACTATGAAAAATTACTAAAGAGTTTAAGTAAATCAAAGAATATAAAACTATTTGTAGCCGAATATGGAAAAGAGATTTTATCGATTTTGATGGTTTGTTTTTTTGGTAAAACTGCCATTTATCTTCATGGAGCCTCTGGCGATAATAAGCGAGAATTTATGCCTAACCATCTTGCTCAGTGGGCAGCAATCAAAGAAGCAAAAAAACGTGGCTGCGACGTCTATGACTTCTGGGGAATAGCTCCAAATGATGACCCAAACCATCTTTGGGCTGGGATAACTAGATTTAAGAAAAGCTTTGGCGGTGAGCCTGTGCATTTTTTAGGGGCTTTTGACTTTACCTTTGAACCATTTTGGTATAAAATGTTTTCCTTATTAAATATTGTTAGGAAAGGATTATTAAGAAAATGAAACTCGATTCGGTCTTGAATGTCGGGCGAAAAATAATACCGAAGCCAATCTTTCGTTTATTTCAACCGTATTATCATCTACTTTTAGCAATTACGGGGAATATTAAATATGGTTTTCCAGGTAAAAAGATGATTATAATCGGTGTTACTGGGACAAATGGGAAGTCTACAACTGCAGATTTGATAACAGCAGTTTTGAAAAATAATGGGATTAAAACGGGAATGACTTCGTCAGTTGCATTTGAGATAGCTGGGAAGCGAATAGAAAATAATACTAGCCGAACGACTCTTGGACGTTGGAAATTGCAAAAACTGTTAAGGCAAATGGTTGATGCAGGGTGTACTCATGCGGTGATTGAAGTTGCAAGCGAAGGCATCGCTTGGCATCGAGTTTGGGGAATCGCTTTTGATGTTGCTATTTTCACAAACCTCTCGCCAGAACATTTGAATTTTCACAAAACCATGGAAAACTACCGAAACGCTAAGGGAAAATTATTTTCTGGGCTTGCCAAATCGAAGAAAAAAGGCTTTCCTAAAACAATAATAGTGAATAGTGATGATAAGGAATGGAAATATTTTTATGACTTTGCAGCTGACAAAAAATATACATATGGTCTGGAAAATGGCGAGATTTGGGCAACCAATATGATGTTTGGTGATAGAACGGAATTCGATATAGTCGAAAATGACCAGAAATATCCGGTAAGAGCAAATTTGCCAGCGAAATTTAATGTTTACAATATGCTAGCGGCATATGCGACAGGCAGAGCATTTGGGATAGAGCCAGAGAAAACTATCGGAGGACTAGAATCAGTAAAACTAGTTAAGGGCAGAATGGAAGAGATCACAAATAAACGCGGGATAAAGATATTTGTAGATTATGCGGTTACGCCTGAATCGTTTGAACTTCTATTTCGAGAGTTAAAAAGAGTTACTTCTGGTAGGCTTATCTCAGTTTTCGGAGCGACAGGAGATCGTGATAAGTCAAAGAGACCAAAACTCGGCGAAATGGCAGCCAAGCTGACTGACGAAGTTATTATCACTGATGAAGAATCGTACAGTGAGAATCCTGCAGTAATTGTTGATGCAATTGCAGAAGGCGCTTTCGCTGTTCGGAAAAAAGGCATAGAAATCATTTTAGATAGGCGAGAGGCGATCAAAAAGGCAATCGAAATTGCAACTCAGGGAGACACAATTGTTATCACAGGGATGGGACATGAAAAGTTTAGAAATATGGGTGGAAACAAAAAGATCCCTTGGGATGAGCCAGAAGTTATTAAGGAAATATTAAAAGAACTTAAATAATATTCAGTCATATGTTTATGCCGTTCCTGCGAAAACGGGAATCCATACAAACAAACTTCTCATTTTGTTCGAAGGATAAAAAATTATTTCCTCATCTTGTTCATTTCTCCTTGATAAGAAATGAACCAGAGAATCAAGAAAATTTGAACTCCTTTATCCTAAATCAATTTTATAGAATACTATCAAAATTGATTTACTCAAAATGTCGGTCTTGCGACAAAGCAAATTTTCGGTGGTATATACTTGAAAACTGATGGTTGGGAATAAAAAGAAGTAATTTTTTAGATTGATAAATGAAAGACGAAAATGCTAAATAGAAAAAGGCCGGTGACAGGTTATAACCTGCAAATAGCACTTACATGCTCACCGGCCTGAGGCCGTACATCGTTCTAGGCGATCAATGAATTCATCTACCAGCCCATACAGGCTCCTCCATTAAGTTGACAGAACGACGAGGAGATTAGCGTAGCATATTCCTCCTCAAGGAGTTTTCATTACCCTGGGGCGGAGCTACCCCCAGCCTTAGCCCCGAAGGACTAGGAGATCCTAGATCACCCCCTCCCGCCTCGGTTTGCTCGGGAACTTACGTTCTCGGGTTACCATGCGGGACTCCTTTCTCGATGTGATCAGGTGCTTGAGCGGAATTTGCGCCGTCGTCGAGGCATGATTTGACCCGGGATTATAACAACACGATCGCATCGTGTTCGGGGATTTCGGTCAGGGGATCGCGATAGTCTGTCACGAGCTCCTATCCTGCCTCGAATCTCTACTGGCGTCAAGGCCTCTCCTCTCTTGTGGACATTAAAACTTAAGGTACCAATTAAAATATAGTTTAGAAAAATAGATTAATCAAGAAAGTTCTAAACTTGACAACGAAACATCTTCAGATTATCCTTAAATTACTCAGATAATTCGGTAATAATCAGGGGGGAGATGATTAACAACTTTATTATGCCAAGGAGCAGTTCTTTTCGCAAAACGGGAAGGGAACTACCGGCAGAAGGAAGTAAATCCACGCATGAGGGGCTTATTCGTATTTGTGTTGCCTCTTTTTTTGTACTTATTTCTTTATTTATACTTAATTTTGTCTTTGTAAATAAAGCCTATGCTGCAGCCAAAACTTGGGATGGAGGGGGAGCTACTAATAATTGGTCGGAACCGGAAAACTGGAATCCGGATGGGGTGCCTCTGGTTGGTGACACAGTTACGATTGAAAGTGGTTATAACGTAAATGCCACAGCCAATGTCAGTAACTCCGGAACGATAACGATTCAAAATGGGGCGGTCGTAAACATTACGGGGGGAACTTTTTCTAGCCTTGGTGCCGGGTCTCAACTTGTTAACAACGGGATCATAAACATAGAAGACCCGGCAAAGTTGTTGAATTTAAACTTTACCAATAATGGAAGACTTAATGTAAATAGTAATGCCACCTATACTCCTTGTCAGCTGACATATTTTAACAATAGTGCTACCGGGGAAGTGATTATAAATAGCACGGTGGTTAGAAACTATGGAGTCGACAACTTTGAAGCTCTTCTTGTAAGTGCCGATCTTAACAACGCCGGTTTAATCAGAACGACAGTAGGCGATATCTATCTTGATCAAGGCGGGAATGTAACAAACACGGGCACAATGGAAACTTTAGGCAGCGGTGATATTTTTATAACGAGGCTAAATCACAACACTAGCCTAAATAACAATGGCGGCATAATACGATCTGTCGGAGGGGATGGCGCTGGTCAGTGGGGTTATGGAGCAATATATTTAGGCATTGACATTACTAATCAAAATGGCGGAAAAATATATAACACAGTAATAGCTGCAAGCTCTGGTTTAACGATAGGAGGTATCGTTCTAAGTGATGCAGTTTTGACTAACAATAACGCAGAAGTATATGTGACTGGCAGTGCGTTTTTATCAATACCGGTTATTCATAACAATAATGGCGGAAAAATATATGCTGCAGGGACAATAAACACCCAGTTTGGCACAGTCATCAATGACAATGCGCAAATCTATCATACAGGTTCAAATAGTTTATGGTTCAATGGAAGTCTGACTAATCAAAACCATGGTGTTATTTATAGTACCAACTCTAGTATTGGTATGGACTCCACCGTCATAAACGATAACAGCGATATTTACGTTGGGCCAAATGCTGAAGGCAATATATATTTTTCCGGGTCACTTACCAATGACCATGGCGGAAGGGTATATGTCCAGGACGGTAACAATATCTCGGGAATTACTGTCAATGGCCTGCTGGTCAATGATAACAGTAGTCAGATATATATTTCTTCCGGACCGGGCATGATGCAATTTGGTCAAACCGTTACCAACAATCACTCAAGTAGTATCAAACATTTAGGTACAGGTACGCTGATTGTCTCTAATGGTTTTGACAACCTAAATGGTAGTTTTTTATTAGGTGGCTCAGGGCAATGGTCCTTTGTTGGCAATTTCTTAAATGATGCCACTTCGATAGTCACTGCGACTTCGGGAACCTGGGAGTTAAGTAAAAACTTTACAAATAACAACTCAAATAGTATCCAAAATATTGGCTTCTATCATAATAACGGGACGATTAATTTAATCGGTATCGGCGTTGGGGCATCTAGCCAAACCCTTTCGGGAAATACGACATTCTATAATTTAACTCACAACCAAACTAAACCCCCGGCAATGAATGAGCAACAAACGGTTGTGTACAATGGTTACGTATATTCTATAGGCGGAGCGGATGAAAATTGGGACAGAGTAGACAGGGTTTTATATGCAAAGATAAACAGCGACGGGTCTATCGGGCAGTTTGTACCGACAACCTCCATGTCACAAGTGAGAACATCTTTTGGCGCGTTCGCCTATAATGGTCATTTGTACGTTTTAGGAGGGTCAAACCAAAACAGTGATTTATTCAACGATGTAGAGTATGGAGATATTAACGAAGATGGCACGATAAGCAATTGGCAATTAGCAAATTCTTTTACTACTCCTCGCTCTGACTTTGCAACAACTGTATATGTTTATGACAGTGAAAATGTGTATGTATATATCTCTGGAGGATATAGTGATTCAGGAGAGCTTGATGATGTTCAATACGCAAAGATAAATCTAATCACCGGAGCCTTGGAAGCTTGGTCGACAACGACTTCATTAACACGCGTTAGCGAGTATCACCAAATGCTGGCAAGTAATGGTTATTTGTATTTTTTGGGTGGTTATGATGGCACAGACGTTTATGATACCGTAGAATACGCGAGCATAAATATTGACGGTACAATAAATGCTTGGCAAGGTACAACTTCTTTTAATACAGCTAGAGCTACCTTTGGTGCGGTTATCAATAATGGCTATATTTATGTTATAGGCGGAGACGATTGGAATGACGCCTTGGCAGGCGTCCAATATGCTCTTATAGATACCGATGATGGCTCGATTGGGGCATGGTCTGCAACTGAATCGTTGGGCTATAAAGTAGCACAAGAAACAGTCAACATAAATAATGGTTATCTATATGAGTTTGGCGGGTGGGACTACGAATCTGATTATGTTTCACAAAACTCTTATACGACCTTCAATCTAGACGGAACAATCAATCCGTGGTCAATAAACCATTCAACCCCAGCTACTCTATACATCCAGGCCAACACCACTCAAATCATAGAGGGCACCTTCACGCTAGAAGGATCAAGTAACGGCAAGGCTTTGCTCAGGAGCACAAGTAGTGGAACACGATTTAATATAGACCCACAAGGGACAAGATATGTTTCTAATGTTGATGTCAAGGATTCATCAAATATTAACGCAACAGTCATCAATCCAGCCGGCTCTGTTGATTCTGGTAACAATATAAATTGGTGGGATGTCCACACCATTATTTCCTCGGCAGGGACAAATGGCGGTATATCTCCTGTAGGAGAAGTTAGTGTTAATCAAGGTGATTCACAACTATTTACAATTAGCGCTGACCCTGGTTATAGAATTAGTAATGTTCTAATAGATGGCGTTTCAGTTGGGGCTATAACGAATTATACTTTCACAAACGTGATCTCCGCGCATACCATCGTCGCATACTTTACAACGAGCGCAACATATTCCATTTCATCTTTCGCCGGGCAGGGCGGGGCTATTTCGCCAAACGGACAAACTATAATAGTTTCAGGCGGGAATCAGACATATACAATAACACCGAACTCTTATTATCATATCGTAAATGTATTAGTAGATGGGGTTTCTTACGGCGCACTTGGTTCTTATACCTTTAGTAATGTTCAGGCAGATCATTCAATTACTGCTTTCTTTGCTATTGATACATATACTATCACCGTTTCGTCAGGATCAAATGGGCAGATTGTGCCATCAAGTAATCAAGAGGTTGAATTTGATACATCGATTAATTTCGTCATGAATCCAAATAGTGGGTATGGAGTATCTGACGTATTGATAGATGGAGTCTCAGTAGGCGCGGTCGATAACTATATATTCAATAACGTTTTTGCGAATCATTCCATCGAAGCCTTGTTTACTAGTGTTTATACTCTGACTTATACAGCAGGGCCGAATAGCCACATTCATGGCACTACCCCGCAAACAGTAAACTATGGTGTGGATGGAACTCTGGTTACAGCAGAGCCCGACGTTGTAAACGGTTATTATTTTCTTGGTTGGAGTGATGGGGTTATGACTCTTTCGAGGACTGACTTAAACGTCCAGTCAGATATAAACGTAACTGCTTTATTCGCTCACGGCGAAGTATATTATTGGTCGGGTCTAGGGATTAGCAACAATTGGTCAGAGGCTGGCAATTGGTTAGTTAACGGGTCTCCAGCTTTGGATATTCCAGGGGCAGAGGATGCGGCAATATTTGATAGCACGGGCTTAAAAGATGTGACAATAGATGTTCCGGTGAATGTTAATTTACTTTACTTTTATCAAACATATACCGGGAGTAGCGTTGGGTACACGGGAACCATAACTGTTAATGAGAATATCAGCATCTCAGCAAACTTATTAATAGAAGACGGCATAACTTTACCGCTAGGTGTGGGAGCAGATAGCCACGATCTTACGGTAAATGGCTATGCCCTAGTTGATGGTGATATTGTTTTTGGGAGAACCATAAACATTGGTGGGTTTATTACAAATACAGGTACGTTAATGGCGACCAATGGTAGCATTGCAATAACAGGAACAACTAATAATTCAGGGAGTATTTTTACCACGGGAGCTTATAGTATTCAACTACAAAACGCTCAAAATAGTGGTGGAATTTTTACAGAAACAGGGAATATTTTAATAACAGGCGATTTGGACAACTCAGCATCAGTTTTTACCAATGGAGGAGACATTACGGTTTATGGATACCTTCATAATCATGGTTTTTCATCTTTTAATGTTGGCAGTGGAACAGGCTTTGGTGATTTGAGAATTGACGGAGATGTCGTAAACGAAGGCTCAATTTTTTGTCCGGGTTCGTTGGCAATTGGCGGTGACTTAACGAACACGAACAGTGTTTTCCCGGATGGGGATATTACAATAATGGGCAATACCGTAAATTCATTAAGCCTGTTTACTACCGATGGGGGAATTGTCTATTTTCACGGAGACGTTATAAATGATGGAGGTGCAATATTTTTAAGCCCACATTTTACTATTGATGGAAATTTAACAAACACCAATGGAAGCTCATTTTACAACGCGACCGTTGATGGAATCATCGAAGTTCATGGATCTGTAACAAATACAAATGGCTCATCTTTATACAACAGCACATCAGGCATTGGAAAGATTTTGATAGATGGAAATCTTTTGAATGAGAACGGAAGCAGTATGTTTAATGGCGGAGCTAGTGGAAAGATAGCAATCCTTGGCAATGTTACGAACCAAACCAGTGCTTCCTTATTTATTACATCAACAGCGGGCGATATTTATGTCGGTGGGTATGTCGTAAATGATAGAGGCGCGATGTTTAGAAATTCTAGTACCGGTTCTATTAAAATAATCGGAAATTTTAACAACACATTAGGATCGAGTTTAATCGCTGGTACAAACCCAAGTACGTGGATATTTAATGGCGACTTTATCAATGACTCCACTTCTATTGTTACGGCCACCCCTGGGATTTGGGAAATTTATGGTGATTTCACAAATGAAAACCCAAGTAATGTAATAAACGTTGGATTCTACCACAATAATGGAACAATTGAGTTTGCCGGCGCGAACGCGCAACAAATTAATGGTTCAACTACTTTCTATAATTTCAAAGCAGACAATCGCCAGAAAGTCTTAGGAGGTTTCAACAACTCAACCCCATTAGATATCGGGATAGAAGGCCATACAATAGAAATATATAACGGCTATATTTATGTTCTGGGTGGATATGGTTATGGGAGTAGTTGGGATGATTATATTGATACTGTGTGCTATGCAAAAATCAATGATGACGGGACAGTTGGCGATTGGACTGTAAGCCCAAATTTATTGAATAAGTCCAGAGCATACCATTCGTCAGCTGTTTATAATGGTTATTTATATGTAGTTGGAGGGTTCAACGACACTAATGATTATGATGACATCGAGTATGCTAAAATCAATCCTGATGGCTCAGTCGGTAGCTGGACAATAGCAGGAAACACACTAAGCTCTACCTTGGGATACCATACTTCCCTAGCCCATAATGGTTATTTATATGTTATCGGTGGATATGAAGGCACTGGCGATACCAACAGAATAGAATATGCACCGTTAGACCCAAACAATGGATCGGTTGGTGCTTTTAGCACAGCCACCAATTTGTTTACGGGCGGACGCGAAGAACTGGTTGCGTTTGTGTATAACAATTACTTATATATTACGGGCGGTTATGGATCTATTGACTACTCAGATACGCAATACGCTCCAATAAACCTCGGCGATGGCTCAATCGGGACTTGGACAACATCCAGTTCTGTCTTACCCTACCCTATCTCTTATTCAACTGTAGCGATGAGTGGCGATAAGATTTATTTAGTTGGGGGCCAAAGGGATGACACTAGCAATAAAATAACTAATGTTTTCTATACGACCATTGATTCGAGTCACGATATAGCTCCTTGGCAAGATTCTGGGTCAAATATTTCTACCCCAGTAGTAGATCAGTGGGGCGGGGCTTGGAACGGATATATATATGTAGTGGGGGGCTATAGAAGTAGCCCAGATACGGGTATTTCTGATGTTCAATATGCTAAAGTCGACCCATTCACTGGATCGAATAAATTGCTAATCTTTGAAGCAGGCGCAACCTCAAATATTTTGGGAGAATTTTTTGTAAAGGGCGATGCAAGTTACCAAATACTGATAAGAAGCGGTATCGACGGAACTCAATCATTTATTAATCCCCAAGGAATGATAAGCGTTGATTACCTAGATATTAAGGACAGTAACAATTTAAATGGACACTACATTAATCCACCTAACAGCATAGATCGAGGTAATAATAAATATTGGTGGGATCCGTTTAGTCATGGGCCGGAAATTGATCCAGGGAAATGGCAATATGACATTAAGATTGACGGTGATTATGCGGTTTGGTGGGAAATCAATGGATTTGGGGATGGACGTATCTATCTCCACAATTTCTTGACTGACGAAACCAGAGAATTAAATGCGATAGACGGCAACCAATATACTCCAGATATATATCAAAACGTAGTTGTGTACATGGCGGACAAAGTCGGGCTACCAAACGGTTTATATATGTATAACATTGACACTGGAGTTGAGACACCTCTTAACAACACTTCCACAGATAACTGGATTATTAGAATACAAGGTGACTACATCGTTTGGGATGGAGATGCGACTCCGAGTGGACCCAGCCAAATATTCTTGTATGATATTGCCACGGGCCTAATTACACAGCTAACAAATGAAGTTGGTCTTAGTGGATCACCAAATATCTATGGTAATAAAATTGTTTGGAGTTATTACTTGCCAGGTAACAACACAGTAATAGAGGTATACGACATTATTTCAGGGCAAAAGACACAAATTTCGGACAGTGCCTATGATTCATATCTACCTGATATTTACGAAAACAGTGTCGTCTGGGAGGATGATACCAGGGGACAAGTATTTCTATACAATTTATTGGATGGGACAATTATTCAAGTCACGGATCGAGCCCCACTAAGTTTGTATGACGGAGCCTATGCTCCCAGTATTTACAAAAATTATCTTGTTTGGCAAGACAATCCATATCCAGATCCGAACAGTGTTTATTTGACAATCATGGACGACAATTCTGGATCCTTAGTGTTTAAAACGTATTTAGTTGATACAGAAGATGATATGTGGACACCGGGGATTTATGGAAATCGTATTGTATACACGGCAATTACTCGTATACCAGGAACAGACTCAAGGGTAAAGTGGGCAACATTTTCGACCATAAAATCATCAGCAGGGCCAAACGGCACAATTGTTCCACTCGCCGAGGACATAGCATATTTAGGGGACAACCATTTTCAAGACTTTAACATTGATCCAGACAGCGGTTATCATGTTTCGACTGTCTTGCTTGATGGTAGTTCCATAGGAGCTCCAACATTTTATTCCTTTACAACAAATACAGCTGGGTTTCATACCCTTGTAGCAACCTTTGCAATCGATCAAGGGCCTGTCGTCCCTCCAGTAGTTCCTCCGGTTACTCCCCCTGTTACCCCTCCAGTTGTACCACCTGTCCATTATCATACTCTTAGCGCTTCCATCAGTTACTTCCTCCCAGGCAAGCTAATCGGTTCGGGCACTCCATATGGAGAACTTGCTTCATGGGAATCTTGGCAAAGCTTCACATCAATAGACGGTGGTATGCGCACACTAACCTTGAGTCTCTCATCAAATACCAGAGTTAAAGATGTCTTAGTTGACGGCATTTCTGTCGGTTCGGTTACCGAATACACTTTCTTTAACATCCAAGCTAACCATACAATCCAGGCTGTCGTCGTTAAATATGCCACTATTACTTTTCAAGAGATAAGACATGGGACAATCAGTCCTGAGATAACCGAAGCAGAGGTTGAAGATGGCCAAGAATATATATTTACTGTTACTCCGGATAAGGGATATGAAGTAAAGGATGTCTTAGACAACAATGATTCAATTAAAGATGCCAAATGCGACATCCAGGACAATATCGCCTACTGTGCTTTTACCGTTGGAGACGAGACGACTTTTGGAAAAGCTTTTGTCGATTCACACATTATTAAACCAGAAGTGATGTTCAAAGGAGCTTATACCAATAATGAAGAGAACACACAAGTTGCTAATAGTGGAGGTGTCGTTGGCTGGGTTAAGGATATCATAAGTTCCTTCGTCAGCGTCTACAATACCTTCATTGACAAAGCGATTGAGGTTATTCAAAAGACTCCGCCACCTATCGCCTATACTTTTCCTTGGCTACTCTTTATCCTCCTTGCTATCTTAATCTTAAGATTGGCTAAGCAGGCTAGGGACGAAGGAGAGAATGCCACCAGGCTAGTGAGCCTTATTGATCTTGATAAAAATATTGGGATTCAGAAAGATAATTTTATTATGCTATCGTCCCATTATCTTAGGACGCCATTGACTATTATTGCTGCTGGGATAGATCTGTTATTTACGCTTGAAAAGACCAAAAAAGAAAAAAAGGATTTGATTAAGAAAGCTCTCTCGAGTCTAAACGCAAAGATTGAGTCAATTTTTCAAGAAATATCAGCAAACAAGTACCTTCAAACAATAAATACACCCGATGTAGGTAAGGAGAAAATAGAAATATATAGTTCTCCATATCTTTGGCTGCCCATCGTCTCTATTGGTATCGTAGCGGTGGTTGCTAATGTCCTCTTTGTCAAAGTGGCCGATATCAATATTAATACCATCAATCTTCTAACAGAGCTTCTGGTCTTCATTATTATTTCTCAAATTTTCTTCTCTTTCTTTAGAAAAAGACAAAACGAACGAAAGAAAAACTTAAAATATGTAATTGAGCAAAAGGAACAGCAGATTTTAGATAATGCCAGGAATAATTTTATGAAAGAAATTGTAGATAAATTAAGTGCGGAAGTGTCTACACTAGAAACGGCCTTAGCCCAAACCGGTACCGAAAAGAATAAGAAAGAGATCATAAAGGGTATCGGAGATTTAAAACAAATGATTAGAAAATTCAGCTTCTTAGCCAGTTTAGAAGCAGGAAAAGCCCAATTTGGTTACCGTAACGTAAGCATTAATAACACTTTTGATGATTTTATTAGAGCAAAAAAAGAACAGATTACCACTAAGAACCTCACCCTCAACTTGCCAAAGAAGGATTTAAGTATTTTTACCGATAAAGAAAAGTTGACTTTTGTCCTCGGTAGTGTTATTGATAACGCCGTTAAGTTTAGTAAGGATGGCGGTCAAATAGATATTACTTGTCAACAAAAAAACAATGGAGTTGAAATAACGGTGGAGGATAACGGTGCTGGTATGACAAAGGAGGCTCAAGAACTTCTTTTCAAGCCGTTCTCTAGAGGCACATCAACCCTACAGTTTGATTATGAAGGCATGGGAACAAATCTGTATATTTCGAAAATGATATCAAATTATCTTGGCGGCAATATGGCTGTAGGATCAAAGAAAAATAAGGGAACAAAAGTCACTATCAATATCGGGAATACTCCAAAAGTCAATGAAACAAGCCAAAAACCAGATGATATTAAAGAATCAATCATCAATCCCAAATACAAGAACAAGAAAGCTCCAGCGATGATGAAGAGATTAGAAAAACAAAAATAGGGATAAAGACAAAAAGAAAAATGATCAAAGACATTGTTAAAATAAAAGGTTGTCTCTTTCACAAAACAAGAAAGAGGCAATTATCTGGAGATCAACTCGCAAATGAGGTGCTTGTTAGTGTTTGCATTGTCTCAATCTTTATCCTTTATCTGCTCATATCGGCCGGCTTCTTTAATGTGAATGTTGCCTTTGCTGCTGCCAAGACATGGACTGGAGGGGGTTTAACAAACAATTGGTCCGATGCAGATAACTGGTCTCCCGCCGGAGCTCCGGCAACTGGCGATACGGTTACCATTAATACCGGGTCGAAAGATGTTTACATTGACTCCTCAGCAGCAGCTTCTGTCTCTGGCTTGGTGATAGACACCGGTTACAGCGGAACTGTTTACTTACAGAGAAACTTTGCCATAAACGGTGCGTTTACAGTCAATGCCGGAACATTTGACGGCGGTACTAGTAGTGTGGATGTGAATGGGGCTTTTACTAATGGCGCCAGCGGTATAGTACAAACGGCAGGCGACTGGTTTCAGGCAAGTACCTTTACTGATAGTGGATCATTTACACAAACGGGAGGGACATTTACTTTTGACGCAGCTTTTGGTGGGAGCGGAACGGTAAATATTACTACAAACGCTTCTGGATCGACCACATTCTATAACTTTACCTATTCTTTGCAGGCATTAAATTATGCCGCTTACGTTAACCTTGTAAATAGTTTCACGGTTTCAAACAATCTAGTTTTTAATCGGGGCACGACGATTGGTAATGCAAATAAAATAATTTGTGCTGCAAACAATTGTGTAATTACCGTTCATAAAGATGTAAGTATGCTAAATGGAGGAACGACATCGAGTGATTATATTGACATAGGAGATCAGGCCGGTACACAAAATTTTGTAATTAAGATGGATGGAGGAACTTCTGGTAGTCCTACTAACTTTAACTTAACCCAATCAGGAAGTAATCGTGTAAATGAGTACGCTAATCTGGAATTTGCTGGTTACACGAACTTAAGCATCTCAACTGCTATCGCAGGCAATATTAGATTCGGTTACACATACTCAACAATGGTAGTCGACAATGGCGGAACCTTGAATTTTTCAACAAGCGTTACTTCTGGCCACAGTTCTTTTACAAACAATGGTATTTTTAATCCGGGCTCAGGAACCTTTGATGATAATGGGTCATTTACAAATAGTGTGACCGGTTCGGTTCAACCTAGTGGGGGAACCTGGTATCAAGCAGGTACATTTACCACAAATGGGGATTTCTCAGCGTCGGGCGGAACGTTTGTTTATGATGGATCAGTAGGTGGAAACGGAGTATTGACGTTCACGACAGAAGCCGATAGCTCAACTACTTTCTATGATTTTACTTACTTATTTCAAGCTGGTAACTATGCTGGATATGTTAATCTAACAAGTGGTTTTACGGTTACGCATAACTTAGCTTTTTCACAAACCACGACTATCGGTAATACTAGCTGGCTAAAGTGTCCAACAAATGATTGTGTGATTACTGCTCATAATAATGTTTCGGTTAATGCTTCAGGCACAGTAAATGGCTACTATACAACGATCGGTGACAGCGGAAATACTCAAAACTTCACAGTTAAGATGGACGGTGGAACATCTGGAAGCCCGACTACTTTTACACAAACACAAGAAGGTAGTAACAGGGTTCAGTTTTATGCAAAACTTGAAATCGCCGGTTATACGAACATTAGCCAAACATACGCCAATGCTAGCTATATAGCGCTCGGTGCTAATGCGGCAGGGTTGGGATTAATCATTGATGATGGGGCAACGGCAGTTTTAGCTACTGCCTTAACTTCAAGCTACAATTCATTTACTAATGATGGGACATTTATCACAGCCGGTTACAATACCACAATAAATAATACGTTCGCTAATAATGGTATTATGCGAGTTCAGGGCGGCGAGACGCTGACGATGACCAAAGATACTGATTCCGGTACGGTTGAATATACTGGAACAGGAACAGGTAATTTTACATCATTAAATTATGGCACGGCTTTTTATGACTTAAAAATCAATGGGAGTTCTGGCGATACATTTGCAATTAATGCAACTACGACGGTTAATAATAGCTTTACCCTAACCCAAGGCACTTTCTCTTTGGGTGGTAATTTCAATGTAAAAAAGGACTGGAATCGAGAAGGAGGTGTGTTTACACCGAATACTTATACGGTCTTATTGAATGGGACCGATAACTCGACAGGGCAGCTTATTAACGGAAGTAACTCGTTCTACAACCTAACCATTTCTAATTCAAGCGCTGCAGCTGCTAAATATATTTTTACATCAGGTACGACAACTACAGTGACAAATATCTTCTCGGTTATCGGAGCTCCTACAAAATTAATCACACTAGATTCTAATGATAGCAGTACATGGACGATTACAGCGACTAGTGCTAATGCATTGATCGACTACGCAGATGTTTCTTACTCTGTTGCTACAAACCTTCTTTGCGCAGACCATTCTCAAAGTACAAGAGGAAATAATACAAATTGGTCTATCGGGGTTGCTTGTAGTTCAACGTATTCAGGAAGTATCTATTCAGACGAAGGCGTAACGAAATATACGACCGCCGTCACGGTGGGAATCAAGGTTAACGGGGGCGGTTCATATACTTGTACCAATAACAGCGGTGATTTTTCATGTGCCAGTGTTCGACCAAATGTCGGGGATACGATCACAATTTATTTAGACAGTGCCACAGTAAGCGGGGCAGTAGTGACACGGGTGGGTGCAAGTATCGAGACGATTAATGATATGAATATTTATATAAATCGATTAATTCTTCGGCACGAAGATAGTGGTCCGATTACAAATGCCGATATTGACAAGTACGACAGTAACAATAATGCCAATCTAAAATACACTGTTAGCTCGAATAATCTGACTTTTACAGCAGCGACTCAGGAGCTTCATATCTGGACAGGCAAGACCTATGCTCCGGGTGGTAACATCACTACATCGGGAGCAGTATCACCTGCCGGCGATATTCATAACTATGGCACTCTAAACATGGGTTCTTATTCGTTAACGATAAGCCACTACCTTTTGAACTATGGGACGGTTAGTGCAGGCTCGGGAACATGGAGTTCGGCAGGTGTGACAAATGCAACTAGTAGTAGTATCGCAGGGACTTCAAACACTTGGACGAACAGTGGCGCGTTTGATAACTCGGGAACCTTTGATCCAGGATCAGGTATCTTTGATAATAACAGCACTTTTACCAATAATGCCACTGGGATAGTGCAGCCAACAGGAGGGACTTGGAACCAGCTAACCAGTTTCACTGACTCTGGTACTTTCAGCGCTTCTGGTGGCACCTTTGCTTTTGATAGTAACGCAACTGCAACATTAACTGCTCGTGCTTCTGGGGGTACAACCACTTTCTATGACCTCAACTTTAATATGAATATGGGGCTAAATACGTACATGTATTTAGTCAACTCTTTCACGGTCGCGAATGATTTGAACTTTTTATCCTCATCAACCAGTGGCTCAAGTCGAGGTCCAATTGTTTGTGCTGGTAATAATTGTGTAATAACAGCAAACCATAACGTGGTTCTATCAAATAGTGGATCGAGCTCAAACTATCACACCACTGTAGGGGATGCCACCTCAAACTTTACTGTCAAGATGACTGGTGGTACACAGATATCGCCTACCAGCCTAACGTTAACTGAGTCTGGGACAAACAGTCCAGCTGTTCGTTTATATGCCAGGTTACAAATTGACGGATACACCAATATTAGTGAGAGTTATACTTCTCAATTACCAACATTTGGTTTGAATGATGCAGACAGCATCTTTGTTATTAGTAATGGAGGTACGGCGGTTCTTGCAACTAGCCTAACCTCAAGTTATTACTCAATCACTAATTCTGGCACTTTTAATCCTGGATCTGGCACCTTTGACTGTAATAGTCCATTTACCAACAATGCTACAGGGATTGTCCAACCTTCTGCAGGTACTTGGTATCAATCAGCCAACTTTACAGATTCGGGGACCTTTACTGCCTCAGGCGGTACTTTTTATATTGATGCTGGTGCCCCGATTATTACAGCTAAAGCTGATGGGACAACAACCTTCTACGACTTCACGGTTAATGGTAGTTTCACAGGAAATATCAGTTTGGCAAACAGTTTCAATGTCGGGAATAATTTGCTTGTAAGTAGCACTTCGACAGGAGGAGGAAACAGATATGTTCTTTGCCCAGCTAATAACTGTACTGCTACTATAAGTGGGAATTTGACAGTTACAAACAGTGGCAGTAGTAGTAACAATCAATCATATTTCGGGTATACGGCTCAGAACATCACAACAAAAATGATTGGCGGTAGTCAAAGTAGTCCCAAATCAGTGACCGTTTCTGAGGCTGGCACAAATGGTCCCAGGGTTTATATGTACGCTAAGCTTCAAATTGATGGTTACATTAATATTAGTTATACATCGAATTCTCTTCTGCCAGCTTTTGGCCTTAACGATGCTAGCTCAACCTTTGTTATTAGTAATGGAGGTACGGCGGTTCTTGCAACTAGCCTAACCTCAAGTTATTACTCAATCACTAATTCTGGCACTTTTAATCCTGGATCTGGCACCTTTGACTGTAATAGTCCATTTACCAACAATGCTACAGGGATTGTCCAACCTTCTGCAGGTACTTGGTATCAATCAGCCAACTTTACAGATTCGGGGACCTTTACTGCCTCAGGCGGTACTTTTTATATTGATGCTGGTGCCCCGATTATTACAGCTAAAGCTGATGGGACAACAACCTTCTACGACTTCACGGTTAATGGTAGTTTCACAGGAAATATCAGTTTGGCAAACAGTTTCAATGTCGGGAATAATTTGCAGGCCCTTAGTACAAATGTATCTGGCGCAAGTCCTTATGTACTATGCCCATTAAATAACTGTGTTGTTTCAGTTGGGGGCAATTTGACAGTCACAAATACTGGAAGCAGTACGAACTACCGGACATTTTTCGGTTATTCAGGACAAAATTTTACCGTCAAAATGATTGGCGGTAGTCAAAGTAGTCCCAAATCAGTGACCGTTTCTGAGGCTGGCACTAATGGTCCTTATGTTTACATGTATGCAAGTATAGAGTTTGCTGGATACACAACAATAAGCCACACAGCCAGCTCTCGGTTGCCTAGTTTTGGCCTCAATAATGCAAGTTCAACATTCGTAATTGACAACGGAGCGACAGCGGTACAGAATACAGCTTTCACCTCATCATATTACTCAAACACGATTAACGGGATCTTGTATACTAATGGCTTTAATCCAACGATTTCTTATATTTTTGCTAATAATGGAACCTTGAAGCTTCAAGGTGGAGAAACTCTAGCCATTACCAATAAAGATATTGACTCCGGTACGGTTGAGTATGTTGGTGATGGAGGATCTACTTCTTACGCTACACTTATATATGGAAACGCCTACTATAGCTTGAAGATAAACTCAACTTCAGGTAATAATGCATTTACAAACACTGCCAATCTCGCAATCGCTAATGACTTTACAGTAAGCAATGGTACTTTCAATGCAAATGCATTAACTATCAACATCATGAACCTCGTTACTACAGGCGGTGCCTTAAATGCTGGCTCGTCAAATATTGTTGTATCTGGGAATTGGGACTCGTCAAATACTTCTTGGACTGCAGGAACTTCCTCAGTAGTCTTCACTGCTCCTTCTGGAACACCAAGTCTTAAGACTGGAGGGCAGTCATTCTATAACATGAGCACACAAAGCCCAACCGGTGACCTTGCCGCTTATTGGAGCATGAACGAAGCAACTGGCACCGCGACAGTGGCTGACTCATCTGTAAACAACAACACTGCTACTTCGGCTAGGACAACCAATGTAGCTGCCGGTAAATATGGTAATGCGAGAACCTTTGATGGCACGAATGACATTGTGACGGTGCCGTCACAAAATTACTATAATCCGGGAAGCAATAATTTTACCCTGGATCTCTGGGCAAATTTTTCTACTAATAGTGTAGGATATCAATTTATTTATGACCGAAGAAGCACCTCAGACCAAACTGGCTACATCCTATATCTCGAAACAAACAATACTCTTAATTTCTTAGCTTCATCAGCTTCAAGCTGGAACATTCTAGTTCAGAGCTCATACGTGCCACCAATAAATCAATGGCTCCACATTACCGTTGTTCGAAATGGTTCTGCCTGGAGTCTTTTAGTAGATGGTGTCTCCAAAAGCAACGCAACTAATAGCAACAGCATAGGTAGCGTTTCAACCAATCCAACTATTGGCGGTGGTCACGTTTCTGGGTTAACCAATAAGGTGCGCGGGGCAATAGATGAGGTTCGTTATTATAACCGAGCCCTAACCACCGATCAAATAGAAAGTCTAAGGAATGGGATTGATCCATTTGGGGGAAGTACAGCTACCTATACCCTTCAAGATGATCTATCAGTCACTAATTCACTTAATGTTAATGCAGGTACCCTAGACACCTCATCAAGCAACCACTCCGTCACCGTCGGAGGAAATGCCACTATCGCCGGGGGAACACTAGAAGCTAGAGGGGCAGCTATCAATGTGGCTGGCAACTGGGATTCATCAACCGGAACCTTCCATTCTGGCATCTCTACAGTTACTTTCAATGGTACGAGTGGTACAAAGACAATTCTCTGTAAAGATGATCCTTTCTATAATGTGATTATTAATGACAACGGAGGTACAGCAACCTATCGAGTAAACAGTGGTAACTTTGTTGTTAATAAGGACTTTTCATTACTTGATGGGATACTAGACTTATCCACTTCTGCAAATATCAAAATCGGCCTCGATTCCTCACCAACCGATACCTCTGCCGTTACCATTGGAAGCGGGGCGTCAATTATTCCAGGTACAAACACAACTATCCTAAACGGTAGAACTACTACCTATACCGACAACACCCCAGCCCATAACGCCAATCTCGGTAATGTGGTCATCGGGCAGAGCCCAGCTACGATCAAATTAAACTCCGACCAAACTGTTACTTCGCTAACAATTAACGAAGGTGATGTCTATGAAACACAGGGTTGGAACGTAACAGTGACCGGTTCAGCCGGTATTACAGTTTCTGGAACACTGGATGCTACCAATACAACCGGAGTAAGTCCAAGCTCAGATCATGGCACTACCATATATAATGCCGGTAACCTACTCATAAATCCCACCGGGGTGTATACCAAAGGAACTGGATCCCGCCAGAGCTTACTCGTGATGAACGGTGGAGGAGGAAGCAATCTTAGCTCAAATGACCAGAGTCTTGGTAACCTTCAAGTCTCAACCGCCGGAACAAGCGTTACTCTTCAAGACAACCTAAACGTTGATAATATCACCATAGACAATTCAGCTGCCTTAAATGCGAATGGTAAAAATATTATCGTGAGCGGAAATTGGTCAAACCAAGGTAATTTTGTCGCTGGCGCCTCTTTAGTTAGCTTCATCACAAGTAGTGATGCAAACATCTCTGGTTCTACCACTTTCTATGACCTGACCTCAACTGTAGCTGGCAAGAAGTTAATCTTTGAGAAGAATAAAACCCAAACCATAACAAATGATCTTACCCTAACGGGAGCAAGCGGGAATAGATTACAGCTTCTAAGTTCAGAAACGGGAACACAGTTTAGTATTGACCCTCAAGGAACGAGAAGCGTATCTGAAGTGAGTGTCAAAGATTCAAACAACATTGCCGCTCTAGCGATTAATCCAACAAGCTCATTTGATGGTGGCGATAACACCAATTGGTGGGAAAGTTCATATACCATTACGGTCACATCTGGAGCTCATGGCTCAATTTCACCAGATGGCTACGTCAGCGTTCTAGCCGGTAATGAACAAAGCTTTATCATCACACCAGATGCTGGCTATCAGATTGAAGATGTCTTAGTGGATGATATCCACTGGGGACCTGTTTCTACTCATACCTTCACCGATATTCAAACCGACCATACTATCTCTGCTTCCTTCTCCATCAACACCTACTCTCTAACCTACACCGCTGGGGCAAATGGCTCCATCACTGGCACTAACCCTCAAACAGTCGAGTATGGCTCAGATGGCTCAGCTGTCACCGCTACCCCAGACTCAGGCTATCACTTCGAAAGCTGGAGCGACGGTATTCTTACTGCCACAAGAACAGATACGAATATACAAGACAATCTGTCAGTTACCGCTTCCTTTGCCTTAAGTACATTCACCCTAACCCCTTCTGCCGGAGTAAATGGCTCTATCTCGCCTCAAGTAGCCCAAACAGTTGATTATGGCTCTGCTAAAACCTTCACCTTTACGCCAAATACCGGCTATCACATTGATGACGTTTTAATTGATGGGGTTAGCCAAGGAAATCTCACAAGTTATACTTTTTCAGATATCCAAGCTAATCACATTATCTCAGTCTCTTTTGCTATCAACACATACTCCTTATCAGCTAATGCTGGATCTGGCGGTACGATTAACCCAAGCGGGACGAAGGTAGTTAATTACAATGCCAGCCAAACTTATGCCATCTCAGCTAACCCCGGTTACAAAATTAACAAGGTAGAAGTAGATGGTATTTCAGTTGGAACTATTTCTAGCCATACCTTCACAAATATTAATGCAGACCACACAATCTCTGCGACTTTCGTTGCAGACGCTCCAGTAAATACAAATCATACGATCTTTGTCTCATCTGTTACTCAAAAACCAGAGGATGATACCGGTAACGATGGTTATGTCACACCAAATGGCAATGTCACAGTAGAAGATGGGAAGAATCAAACATTCCAGATCGTAGCAGGTGAAAATACCAGAATTGTTGATGTTTTGGTAGATGGGACATCGCTTGGGTCAATCGATACTTACACCTTTGCAAACGTTCAAGCAAACCATACTATCAAAGCTGTCTTTATCAGACAATTCACGGTCACTATTAAAGTCATTGGTGATAATCATGGTAGTATTGCGCCGATTGAACCGCAAACCCTTGATTACAATGACAACTATACCTTTAGCATTATCCCGGACAGCAACTACAGGATTTCTGAAATATTGGTTAATCAAGAGCCATTTTTGAACAATAACTGTGTCTTTGATGGTGAAAAAGCAAAATGTACCATCAAAAAGATTGCTACCGAATACAAAATTAAGGTGAAGTACGAGAAGATAAAATCAGAAACAAAGAAAGAAAAGAACGAGACATTTATCGAAACAATCGTAACAAATATTACTAAGCCTTTTTCTGCGATATTTTTAGGGACAAGTGCTGGTTTATCAGGTGTTGGCAAAGTCTATTCAGTAGTCTCGGACAAGGTTGTTGAGGTCGTGAAACAAACTCCACCGCCGGTTGCTTACTCATTTCCGTACCTCTTGTTTATCCTTCTTGGGTTAATGATCCTAGTGTTTCTCTATCAAACTAAAAAAGAAGTTTCTCAGACTAGAAAAATAATTAAACTAACCGAACTAGACAAAAACATCTCTGATCAGAAAGAAAACTTTCTAATGCTCTCGGCTCACTATATCCGAACACCGCTAACGATTATTTCCTCTGGGACAGAGCTCTTCCTCTCACTTGAAAAATTGCCCAAGACGATCATTGATACAATAAAGGACGCTTTGACTAATTTAAAAACAAAGGTTGACGTAATCTTTAATGATATTAATAACAATAGCTATCTGAAGGAGATCAAAGACACGGACATAAAGGAAAAGAGAATTAGAACTTATCTATCCCCATATTTGTGGTTACCAATTATCTTGATTGCCGGTATCGCCGTCTTTTCCAATTACTTGTTTGCTACAGTCGCAAAGATAAACATCAATATCATTAACTATATTTGTGAAGCGCTTGTTTTTGCTATTGCCGCTCAGGTATTGTTCATATACTTCAGAAAGCGTCAAATTGAGAAAGCTAATAGGCTAAAATTTGAAGCAATTCTAGCCAAGCAACAAGTCATTGACTCTGCCCGTAACACTTTCATGAAAGATACGGCTAAGAACTTAAAGACGGAATTGGCCACTCTGGTTGCAACAACAGAGACTATCAAAAACAAAAAGTATCTTAAAGATGCCGAAAAAGGCATGGATGATCTAAAAGCTCTCATCGAGAAGTTTGAATTCCTCTCAAAGCTGGAAGCCGGGAAACTTTCTCTATCTGCTTCTACCACCAACCTAAGCAATCTTACAAAAGATTTGATGAAGTCTAATCAAGAGAAACTAACCGCTAAAAACTTGACTGTCAATTTACCAAAGGATGATTTAAGTATTAACACCGACAAAGACAAACTAGCCTTCATCCTGGGTAATGTCCTAGACAATGCCATCAAGTTCAACAAAGATCAAGGAAGTATTAATTTAACCTGGACTAAAGAGAATGACCTAACCAAGATCGAAGTAGAAGATACTGGCGTCGGTATCTCCAAGGAAGGTCAGGAACTCCTCTTCAAACCGTTCTCTAGAGGCACATCAACCTTACAGTTTGACTATGAAGGGATGGGTACCAATCTCTACATTGCAAAATTAGTCGCTAACTACCTGGATGGAGACATCTCAGTCGAATCAAAACTAGGTAAAGGAACCAAGACTACCGTCATGATCGGGAATAACCAACCAATCAATGAAACAAACCAAAAACCAGATGATACCAAAGGAGTAATCACCAACTCCAAATACAGGAACAAGAAAGCTCCGGCGATGATGAAGAGATTAGAAAAACAAAAATAGGGATAAAAAGAAAAACCCGCCTGAAACCAAGCGGGTTTTTCTTTATCTAAACTGATATTCTTTATGGTTATGGGCGGGACTGCGGAATCCGCAGTCCCGCCCAGTTGCCTCGCTAGGCGAGGCAGACGAGGTGACGGGTGTAGGCGTTCGCCTTGAAGCGACGCCCGATGAGGTCCTTGTGCCGACACTTGACGATGCGACCCCTGTAGACCAAGTGGTCGTAGTCGTTGAGCTTGACGCTCGTGACGTCAACCTGGATCCTCTCGACGGTTTCTCCGGCCTCGACACGAATGTGCCGGATGCCGATCGTGGGACTGGACAGGGTTTTAGCAACGTCGAATGTTTTCAGGATAGTATCTTGCATGACCCCTCCAGCCATGTTGATCACAGAGTGACATAAATAATAACACAAAACATTAAAAAAGTCAAGCGTTTTATCAACACCAGCAGTTCAGAAACCTTACTTCATAAATTGCTTATATTCTTTTTCAATGCCTTTGGCAATGAAAGTATCTAGGTTTGTCACTTTATTACCATAATCGTGACTAGTGAGGTCAAAACTAATTCGATTGTAAAAAATATGAATGTTTGGATGATGTTGGAATTCTTCAAAAAAGGGCAAGAGCTTATTTAGATAATTAACAGAAGCAACAAAATCATTAAACTTGAACATCTTAATCAAAGCATCGTCAGCAAAGGTCCAGCCCGGCAAACCGTGCATGGCATCCTTGATCTCTGATTTTGATAATATTCTTATTTCTTCCATACATATATTATACCAATACAAACAAAGACTTTCCTGAAAGTGGAATTTATGGTTAAAATAGATACCAGGAGAGTCTCACATCTAATGCTTCTGCAGCAAGGCGTGGGACACCGAGAGGAGAACCAAAATGAATGAAGAAATCTTCAAGGCCTATGATGTTCGTGGGGTTTATCCATCAGAAATTGATGAGAGAGCTGTCGGTTATATTTCTAAGGCATATGTAGCTGTTGTAAAGCCAAAAAAGGTAGTAATCGGTCGAGATGTTCGTACAAGCGGTCAGAGTCTCTTAGAAGCAGCCAAACAAGCTCTAACTGAGGCTGGAACGGATGTTGTCGACATCGGTGTTATTACTACTGATATGCTTTACTTCGCAGTAGCTCATTATGGTTTTGACGGCGGAATCGGTATCACGGCTTCGCACAACCCATCAGAATATAATGGGTTAAAGATGGTCAGGTCAGAAGCCAGGCCGGTTTCCATGGATTCAGGCTTAGCTGGGATAAGAGATTTAACGGCCAAAAACGACTTTAAAAAAGCTGTGAAAGTTGGAAAAATCGAGGAATTAGATATATTAGATGATTATATTAAGAAACTTTTAATATTTGTTGATAAAGAGCTAATAACAAACAAAAAAATTGTGGCTAATCCAAACTTTGGAGCAGCTGGGAAAGTAGTGGAAAGGCTAGCCAGTGAGCTCAATTTTGAAATAGTGAAATTGAATTTCGAAGAGAATGGAAAATTTCCCAAAGGTCGTCCAGATCCGCTTCTTGCAGAAAACCGCAAAGAAACAACAGAATTAATAAAAAAGGTCGGAGCTGATTTTGGGGTTGCTTGGGATGCAGACGCTGACCGTTGTTTTTTCTTCGATGAAACCGGCGCCTTTGTTGACGGTTATTATGAAGCAGCTTTGTTGTCACAAATTGTATTAGACAAATATCCAGGCGGGAAAATCATTCATGATCCGAGATTGATCTGGGCGACACAAGATTTAGTCAAAGAAGCTGGTGGTATCCCATTGATAAATAAAGTCGGACATTCCTTTATAAAGGAGAGGATGAGACGCGAAGAAGCGGTTTTTGGTGGCGAAAATTCCGGCCACTTTTATTTTAAAGATTTTTATTACTGCGATAATGGCATGATCCCTTTTCTTTTGATGTTGCAAAGACTTTGTGAAACCGGTAAGCAAATGTCAGAGTTGGTCAATCCATTAAGGCAGAATTATCCAGTTTCTGGAGAAATTAATTTTACTGTCACTGATCAGCAAGCAAAATTAGGTGAGATTAAAGAAAAATACAATGACGCAATGATTGGTACAATTGATGGTATTTCGGTTACGTATCCTGATTGGCGTTTCAATGTCAGAACTTCCAATACCGAACCGCTTTTGAGGTTAAATGTTGAAGCCAGAACAAAGGATTTGGTTGACCAAAAGGTTGCAGAGCTGACAGCGATAATCGAAGATTAAATGTTTAAAATAATCAGAAAAATTATAAAGTGGGGTATCAGGCTGGCAATCCTAGTCCTAATAATTTTTGCTATTATTTATATTTATAACTTTTTGATAAACGGGATTACCGGTCAGGCCAGCAAAAAATGTCAAGAGATAACAACCCAAAATGGTAGTGGCAAAGAGGTTGTGTACACAGCTCTAGCTGATTGGTTAAAAACACAAAGTACTAGCATCGTGACGGTAACGGACGCCTATTACAAAAAGGATGCCAAAAAAGGTGATCAGATTATCATCAAATACTCTTTATATAAAAATATTTATTCGGGACAAAGAACTATTGACTCCAAAACGCTTCAAAAACTCTGCGATATATAATCTATTATTAAATTCCTAAACCTACTGTTTTTTGGACTCTTTCCAGGGTTTCTCTGCCAGTGGGAGCAACTTTTTTGGCCCCGTCTTCTAAGATTTTAGTTACTTCTTTATCGTTCAATCCAGCCATCTTTTGTTGGATAGGTTCAAAGAGATTGATCACTGCTTCAGCGACATCTGCTTTAAACTCTCCATAATTCTTGCTGGCATACTCTTTTTCTAGTTCAGAAGTAGATTTTTGAGTGATGCTGGATAAGATGTTTAGTAAGTTAGAAATACCTGGCTTGTTTTGAACATCAAATTTGATTTCAGAGCCGGAATCAGTGACAGCACGGGCGAACTTCTTCCGAATAGTGTCTGGAGTATCAGTAATATTGATGCGGCTGCCATCATTCTCATCAGATTTGGACATTTTCGCAGTTGGATCGGTTAGACTCATGATGCGAGCGGATTCTTTTTGAATGATAGGCTCTGGAATAATAAAGACCTTTTCTTTGTATTTTTTATTCGCTCTTTCGGCAATATCTCGACAAATTTCGACATGCTGTTTCTGATCATCGCCGACAGGGACTTCATCCGTATTGTAAAGTAGGATGTCTGCTGCCATAAGTACTGGATAATCGAATAGGCCAACAGTTGCATTCAATTCTGTTTGTTGAATCATCCGAAGATATGCAGGAGAAGGTTGTTCCCCATAAGTTAGGATTGGAGAATCGATTTTTTGCTTGAATTGTGTCATGCGAGAAAGTTCTCCGACTTTAGTAAAGCAGTTTAAAACCCAGGCTAGCTCAGAATGTTCCGGTCGTGAAGATTGGACAAAAATCGAAGATTTTGCTGGATCAATGCCAGAAGCGAGGTAGATTTTGGCGGTTTCGATGATTCTTTTCTGCAAATCTTTTGGGTCTTGAGGCACAGTAATGGCGTGAAGATCGACTATGCAGAAGATATTATCTTTGTCATCTTGTCCGCGAACCCAATTTAAGATTGCCCCCAGATAATTACCTAAGTGCAGATTTCCGGTCGGCTGTATTCCTGAAAAAACTCTCTTTTTACTCATGATTTCTCCTAATTTGACTTTATTCTATCACAAAGAAAGTAAATATTGACAGAAAATAATATCTTGACTAATATATATTAGCACTCTATAATAAAGAGTGCTAATTAACAAATTTATTTATTAATAATTCCAAACGTCATCTCGACCGAAGTAGAAAGATCTGGTTCTTCAGCTTCGCTCGGAATGACAAAAAAAGGAGGTAAGATGAAAATCAAACCATTGTCAGACAAAGTTGTTATCAAACCGCTTGAAGCAGAACAAAAAACTGCTAGCGGCATCGTCATTCCCGATACAGCTAAAGAAAAACCAGCACAAGGCGAAGTTGTGGCAGTTGGCCCGGGCAAAGTAAAAGAGGGCAAAAGTATTGCTATGACAGTCAAAATCGGAGACAAGGTTTTATATTCCAAGTACTCACCACAAGAAGTGAAAGTTGACGGAACAGAATATTTAATTATCAGCGAAGAAGATATACTCGCGATTATTGAGAAGTAATCACGAAGTTACTAGTTTTTAGTAAATAGTAACTAGTTAACTCACAACTAATTGACTATTAAACTGACGAATGAAAGGAGTTTTATGGCTAAACAAATATTAAGCGGAGAAGAAGCCAGAATCGCCCTCAAAAGAGGCGTGGATACACTGGCGAATACAGTAAAAGTAACCCTAGGTCCTAAGGGTAGAAATGTGGTTTTGGATAAGAAATTTGGCTCGCCAGTTATTACAAATGATGGGGTAACTATTGCCAAGGAAATCGAAATTGGGACAATAAGCGATGATCCAAAGAAAAAAGCTCAAGCGGTAATCGAAAACGTTGGCGCTCAAGTGATCAAAGATGTGGCATCAAAGACTAATGATGTAGCTGGAGACGGGACAACAACTGCGACAGTTATCGCCCAAGCAATGATTGAAGAAGGCATCAAAAATGTAACCGCTGGGGCTAATCCGATGGCAATCCGTCGAGGGATCGAAAAAGCTACAAACGCTGTAGTAGAAGAACTGAAAAAGGTTAAAAAAGAGGTCAAAGACTCCTCAGATATTGCCAATGTAGCCGCAATCTCAGCAGCCGATGTAGAAATCGGACAGATGATAGCCGAAGCCATGGACACGGTTGGCAAAGATGGGGTCATTACCGTAGAAGAATCTCAAACATTGGGTATCGAAAAGGAGGTTGTCGAGGGCATGCAATTTGACAAAGGTTACATTGCTCCCTATATGGTAACTGACGCTGCTAGGATGGAAGCCATCTATGAGCATCCATCAATCCTTATCACAGACAAAAAAATCAGCGCGATTGCGGAGATCTTGCCGCTACTTGAAAAAATGGCTAATGCTGGTAAGAAGGATTTGGTTATTATTGCTGATGAAGTCGAAGGTGAAGCACTGGCGACATTAGTTGTAAATAAGTTACGTGGTATCTTCAATACCTTAGCGGTCAAAGCCCCAGGTTTTGGTGATCGACGCAAAGAAATGTTGCAAGACATCGCTATTTTAACAGGCGGGCAAGTTATTACCGAAGATCTTGGCCTGAAATTAGAAGAAACTGAGATAAAAATGCTTGGAACGGCGAGAAAAGTGATAGCTGATAAAGACAATACGACAATAGTTGAAGGAGTCGGTGAAAAATCAGCCGTAGAAAATCGTATCAAAGAAATTCGATCAGAAATAGACCGGACAACTTCTGATTGGGATAAAGAAAAATTACAAGAAAGATTGGCCAAATTAGCCGGTGGAGTCGCTGTACTAAAAATAGGGGCTGCGACCGAGGTTGAACAAAAAGAGAAACAACATCGAGTCGAAGATGCTCTGGCTGCTACACGAGCTGCCGTCGAAGAAGGTATCGTTCCTGGCGGTGGAGTAGCTTTGATCAGAGCAGGCAAGGCTTTATCAGGATTGAAGCTGGACAAAGAAGAACAAGTGGGAGTAGAAATAGTTGAAAAATCACTCGAGGCTCCTCTAATGCAGATTGCTGCCAATGCCGGAGAAAAGGCAGACGTGGTAATTGACAAAATTCGCAAAGAAAGCAGCTTTGCGTATGGCTATGATTTTGCCAAGGGAGAATATAAGGATATGGTGAAGGCAGGGATCATTGATCCGGCCAAAGTAACAAGATCAGCTTTGCAAAATGCAGCTTCAGCTGCGGCAATGCTTCTTACGACAGAGGCGGTAGTAGCCGATATCCCTGAGAAGGAAGAACCAGCCATGCCTGGTGGTATGCCAGGAGGAATGGGATATTAAATCAGATAATTAAATAGTTCCGATTGCAAGAAAGCTCCAAAATTTGGAGCTTTCTTTGTTATTGATCAAGATTGAAAAATATGGTATATTATGCATCGTGTAATAACAAGTACCCAAAAATTGAACGGAGGATAGGTATGGGACTCCATCCAGAAGCATTGCCGGAAGTATCTCCTGCTGAGGACTCAGCTGAAGAGGAAACCCGCATCTGCAAGTGTGGCTGTGGCAAACCTCTCGAGAAGCATGGGCCAGACGATCGTGATGACACCCATCGCGGCCTGCAGTACGACTGAACTATTAGCGAGGGGTAGACGATGGCAAAGATCCTGCTCAAAGAGCAAGAACACTGCGCCGGCTGCGGCAAGTACTTGGAACCTGGCGAGCGAGCTACGGTCGTGATAGCAGACGAAGAGGACGAAGAAAAAGTATACTGCAGGGATTGCAAGTAACTTATCCTAGGGGAGAATCATGAAACCACCGATTTTCTTTGTCGGGATGATGATCGTCGTGTTTGCTCTAGCCATCATCGCAGGCAGCCTATGCGGATTGCAGTAGGAGGGGTGATATGACGGTGCACATGCCAAGAATGATCAAAGCACTTTTGGCAGGCCCAAAGAAGGAGATTATTGTCGAAGCAGAAGACAACCTGCGTAGTCAATATCTCAGATCGGGCTTGTCCGAGGTCTGCTCATTCAAAGAGTTCGAAGTGGCCACGAGGCACCTCAACGGAGGCTTCTGTTGGCAAAAGCTAGGTCAAGTGTTGACCATGCCGACCGATACTAAAGGAGAAAAGGTGTGAGTAGAACAAACAGTCTCCTTAAGTTGATGGGCATTATCATCGTTCTAGTGCTTTTGACACTCATAGCAAGAGTGTACCTTATCGGGATCCCAACCTAAGGCTGAAGGCTAGAAGCCATGTCTGTTCTGTTGTCAATTGTTAGGTCGTAACTAGAGTTTCTGGTTACGACCTTTCGCTTTGTTCCTAGAATTTTGCCTTATTTTATGCTAAAATATTAACATGCAAGATTTAAATAAAGCCTCTGGCTTGAATGTAAAGTTAAATAATTTTAAATTAATCTATGACGAAGAGCAGTATTTAGCCAAGGCAAAGCCTCGTGAATATACCGAAGCTATCCCAGTTTATCTAAAAAAAGACGATCACAAACAGATGCTTTATTGGATGTATCGTTATTTCGAAGACGAAAAAGACAAAAAAATATTTGATAGTGCCGGTCTAGAGTATGACTTGACGGTAATCAAAAATGGCCAGATAGGCGAAGAATATATCAAAACAGTCGGCCATTATCATGCAAATATTTCCGATTCTGATACAACTTACCCCGAAGTTTATGAAGTGATAGAAGGTAACATTGAATACTTATTACAGACAAAACCTGACAAAGGCGGAAAAGTCGATGCTATCTTGGTAGAGGCTGAAGCGGGAGACAAGGTTGTGGTCCCTCCTGGCTATGGGCATATCAGCATTAATGCTGGCAACGAGATAGTTGTTTCATCTAACCTGCAAAAAGCCGATTTGCCGGCTGGCGCAGATTATGATTTTTATCAAGAGCATGAAGGTGGTGCCTTTTATCGAACCGATAAGGGATTAGAGCCAAACCCAAAATACAAAATCAACAAATTGCGGATCGTTAGACCTCTAGAAAAACCAGAATTTGGCCTCGAAAAAGATAAATCGTTATACCTGAGTTTCCTGGAAAATCCTGAAAAGTTTGACTATCTAAACAACCCGCAAAAATACGACTTTTTTGAACTTTTTGAAGATATCAAACTATAATTTTAACCTAAAATAAGCTATAATTGCCCTCACACGGTGGGGTCGCATAGTCTGGTCTAGTGCGCGCGCTTGGAAAGCGCGTAGGTGTGAAAACGCCTCGCGAGTTCGAATCTCGCCCCCACCGCCAAATGTGATATTATTATGTTATGGATTTTATTCGGCTAAAAAACAGCTTCAAATATGCCTGGACAGGACTCAAGGAAAATTATAGAAAAGAGCAGAATTTTCGGATACAGCTATTGATGGGGTTGCTCGTAATCACCTGTGCTGTAGTTTTAAAAATAGACTGGCTGAGAATGTTTGCTTTAGTCATCACTATTGGAGTCGTACTGTCTTTTGAAACTATGAATTCCGCACTTGAAAGGCACATCGATCGGATCTTGCCTCAAAAAGATGAAAAAATTGGCCTAGCTAAGGATATTTTGGCTGGTGCCGTTCTCATAACTGCTATTACCTCAATTATTGTAGGCATCATTGTATTTTATCAACCAATTGTGAGTTTACTTTAGGGGCGGGGCGGTATGAAAAAACCGATCAGCCTATACCTACTCATACTTTTATTAGGGTTTCTAAGTGTCGGGGCGCTTTATGGTGGTTGGAGCCTCATTACTGATCCGACCGGAGGCAATCTTCAGCTTCCTATCGATTTTATAAAAACGTCTACTTCCCCCTTCGCTGATTACCTGATACCTGGGATAATCTTGTTTACCTTCAATGGTCTCTTACCTTTGTTTATTATTTTTAGTTTGATTAAAAAACCTAAAATTAGTTTTCTGCAAAAGATAAACCCTTTTAAAAGTTATCATTGGACATGGACGCTAACTGGTATTTTGGGTATAGGGTTAACCATTTGGATTGTAACAGAGGTGTATATCACCCAGATGTATTATCCTCCCTTACAGTTACCTTTTTTAGGGCTTGGTTCGATAATCATACTTTTGGATTTGATGCCAAAAGTCAGGGGATACCTCGTAAAATAGATGAAAAAGTTTTTGACCGCATTTGATTTGAAAATTTTGGCGGTTGTTTTTATGATCATAGATCATTTTGCGTATTTTCTTCCCTCCTATCTACCGGGGAATCTAGCCTTGTATTTGCGTTATTCAGCCAGAATAGTCGCGCCAATTTTTATTTTCTTGGCTGTAGAAAGTTTTTTCCACACTAGGAATAAACAAAAATATCTTCTTCGGTTGTATCTGGCAGCTTTGATTATGTTAATTGGTAACATGATTATGGAGATGATTGTAAAAAATGAATTCCAGCCGATACATTTGATGGGGATCAGCCAAAATATTTTTCTGACGATTGCTGTCGGAGTATCGATCGTCGCAGCCTTTGAATGGATGAAAAAAACGACTGGGTACCAACGAATACTGCCTTTCCTTGCAATATATTTCTTATCAATCGCTGCATTGTTTGTAGAATCATCTTTTTATGGCCTATTTATGTTTTATGTCTTTTATTTTTTTAGGGGTAAAAAAATTATGTTTGTTGTTTATTCAATTTTGCCCATCGTGATGCTTGTCTGGCAATTAGTTCTATACCAAGGAAATTTCTGGTTTCATGACTTTCGTTGGTTTATTTTGGCTGCAATCCCTTTCCTGATGCTATACAACGGCGAAAAAGGGCATGGCTTAAAATACTTTTTCTACATCATTTACCCATTAAATATTTGGCTATTATATTATTTGTCATACGCTTTGTTGTCTAAGTAATACAATTATTAGGGAATAAAAAAAGACCTCATGTGAGGTCTTTTTTTTGATAAGGCTATGCTCTTTGTTTCTTAAACAATCCCCAAACAGTCAAAGCTATTTCGCCCAGAGCAAACAAGAAGAAGACGAATAGGACTAGTGGCCCGATGACTGGGATAAGCTGTAGAACAAAGGCAATGATAGCTCCAACGACGACTGCTTTCCAGTCTGCAGCATACTCGGCACTCTTATTGACTAGCTTCATTACAAGCGAGCCAATTGCCAATGGAGCCAAGATCCCGGCAGAAATTGCCATAAGAAGGTATATAAGGCCTAGGATGACGGCGAACGGAATGCCAATCAAAGTTATGAACAAGATAACTCCGATGATTGGTAACACAAATAAAGTGAAGGCTCCCCAACCAAGGTTTGGCCAAATACGTTTGTAGGTTTCATTTACAAAGTTTCGTGCGAACCTAGGAACCAGATACACTGCAATCAAAAGTACGATTAAAAGTACAATTGATTTTACAAACAAGCTCCAGTACCAAACTTGTTTGAAGTTGAAATTAAAGTCTGGGTTGGCTTGTTTCTTGTATTCCACACCACCTTTGATATTTTGTTCATTAGCGATGTTGGCTGTATTTGGTGATTTGTAAGTCAATTTACCAGCAATTAAAGCGGAATTTTCAACGGTCAGGTCTTTTACCGCTTCTATCTGAACAAAACCACCAATATCTCCACGTATAACAACTTTTGAAGCAGCGCCGATGCGAACATTACCCATGATTTTCCCATCCAGCTCGATAGTATTTCCTACTGCCAGGATATCACCAGTAACCAAACTTGATTTTTCTTGGACTATGTTTTGACCAGCGGTTAAAAGATCCCCACCGACATTGCCCTGAACGACTATGTTTTGACCAATAGCGCGTACATTGTTTCCTGTGTTGCCTTTTATCGTAATCGAAGTCCCGGCCACATTGGTGCTACCTTCGACATTGCCGTCGACATTAACTGAGTTACCTGCAGCGGTTAAGTCACGCGAAACATTACCGTCTATGTTTACGGTTTGACTCGCGACATAAAGATTTTTAGGATTTTGGGACTTATCGATAGTTGCAGATGTTTCCTTGAATTGAATCTCTGCTGCTAGTGCAAAAGCAGGGGCAATTAGTAGCAATGAGATAATTGATATGTATATTTTTTTCATTTTTCACCTCCTTTCTTTGCTTATCTAACAGTAATATTATAGCACTGGTCAGTTCCCCTACAAAAGAAAGGGGCGCGCAGCCCCACAATGTTGTGGTGCGCGCGCCCTAGAACCACTCGCCGGTAGAGCGAAGTGATTCGTGTTGAGAGTAGGCGTAAAGCCTGAGGGAACCTTCTAGAAGGATTCCGCTTGCTTTACGACCTTTGCCACTCGGCGTTCAGGAGTTTGAGGCAGGACTTTTCGTCGAGTGATGTCTTGACCCGGATGGAGTGAATGAAATCTCCGAGATGAACATCCACACGGTAGCCTTTTCTGACCTTCTCGATCGACTCGACGTGATCGCCGGATTCCTCTGCCCTGGTTAGCCCACAATGGATGGCATTGGAGATCTCCTTGCGAAATGTCTTTAGCCGAAAGCAGAACACCTTGACTCTCTCGTCGACTTTTTGAGTGACAACGTTGCTTTTTGCCACGAAACCCCTCCAGTTCGTCGGCCGTTGTATATAGTAAGATAATATATATCAATATCCTTGGATTAGCAATGATATTTATAGAAAAGTAAAAGGCGCACGCCCGATCAACCTTGCGGTTGTTCGAATGTGCGCCCGGTGAGCAGGGTTCGTCAGAGGATCTTGTAGCAACCCTTGCGGTGGACGTAGAAGAGCTCGGGAGGCATTATGCCATGGAAAAGCTCTGCAGCGTCGAACTGGTTGTGCAGCCGCAATGCCGTCTCGATGTCTCGGGTGAAGGAAGCAACCTCCCAGAACTCGATGAACATATCGAGAGAGCCATCACCAAAGATGGCCGGCACGATGATCCCTTGGAGGGAATCACGCAGGATATCTCCCACTTTTGGATCTTCGACACCGGTGATCTCGACGTGACACACTCGTGTCGGGAAGAAGGGGCCGCCCTTTATGAGCGGTACGTAGGCCGGAACCCCACGTTCCGAATGCTCAGGTCTCCAGATGATTGTGTTCATCTCACAACCTCCCGGTCAGTGTCCCATACAGCACAGCTGGTATGAGCCATCGCTGGTCTGCTGGTCCCAGATCTTGTCGATGAGCTTCTCGAGCTCACACTCAGAAACGTCACCGTCAATATAGAACGCAGGAGACTTGCCGACCAAAAGCACTCGACTGCTGCAGTTTGGCGCCTGCCTGATCCTGATGTCACTGCGTGTGACCAGTTCATCGTTTGTTCTGATACCGCGCTCAGAGACACGAATTCCTTTCTGGCTTCGCAAGTGATCGAGGACTTGATTCAGGACCAGCGTATCGTGCATTCCTCATCCTTTCCCCATGATTTACTATTACCTTACGGGTTCCCAATCCGCAAGATTTAGGTGGTAGGTACAATGTTGATGAGTATACAATAAAAAGCCAGTAAAATCAAGTATTTCTTGTGCGAAAGTGGAAGACACATGTGTCTTAGTTGCTACTACAAGATCTCCTGTCATTAGTTGTTAGAAGGTAGACCATCGTACTCGGTTTCAGCTAGGCAACGAGTGATAGTCGCCTGGTTTTCTAGATACTCCATCGCCTCATTCGCCAAAAGTTCACCAGCAGGAGATAGTCGAACGGTGTCTTCATCAGCCATCCTCTTGATGTCGTCGGCGATAGAGAGAGTGGAGCTGATAGTAAGGTAGACTACCAGGAAGAAAAAAGCAGTAATTCCTATAGGAACCAAGCTTTGAAGACTCATATCCCCTCCGATTGTACGGCTAAAACTTTTTGAGCTGACTCTTCTCCTACGCGGAAGCCCTTGTTGAACCACTCCACCTCTATACCAGTGAAATTATGGTCACAAGCATGGCAATGTACGATACTTATTCTTTCTAGCGGTTCGAAGCTTTTCTTTGACTCGTCCCAGTAATTATTATGATCAATGTAAAGTATCACTCTGCTGAGACAGTTTGGACAAAGATCTACCAGATCGCTCAAGATAAGCTCCTTTGATCTTTGTAAGGTGCGATGCTTGTGATTGTACAATATTTATGGATAAATTCAACCATTTTGATAGCTACACAAATGAAAAATACTTGATATAATTATCCTGGCGGTAAAGCAAGTTTTGTTTGGAAAAAGTCGATTACAAAAAAGAAAGGTAATAAATGGAAGAAAAAGTTTGTTGTCCGAAATTTAACCCTATTCCATGGGAGGATAAAGAAGTCGTTTTTGAAAACAGAATGTTTATAAAAGATACTATGACACAAATTATGCACATGCCATTGCCAGGCAGTTTTGCCAAAACCATTGGCAGAATGTGGGAAAAAATTGAAAATGCTGATGCCAAACCGGCCGAAAAAGACCTTTTGATGCTTTGTTACGATCCGTCACCTTGGAAAAGTGAGATGTATGTCAGTGTAACCAGGGAAGTTCCTGATGCAGAAAATGTCACGATTTCCGGTACATTTATGACTAAGGTTTTCGACGGACCTTACAACCATGTTCCGAAATGGATTAAAATTATGGATGACTATGTCGCCGACAAAGGCAAAAAAGTCCAAAAATATTATTTTTACTACACAACTTGCCCGAAGTGTGCGAAAAAGTACGGGCACAATTATGTTGTAGTTTTTGCTCAAGTCTAATATTAATTCGAGCATTAGCGAGGACAATTCAAACTTCTCACTGCGTTCGAAAAAAAGAAAGTTACTTATTGTTTATGCATATTACAGCTTCACAACTTTATAACTATATCGTCTGTCCGCACCGGGTGTGGCGCGACGTTTATGGTCCTGCTGATGAAAAGATCCAAAAGCCAAATCCTTTTGTTCAAATGCTTTGGGATAAGGGCGTTCAGCATGAGAAAAATGTCGTCGAGGGGATGAAAGTGCTGGATCTATCGACCGGCTCTCGTGAAGAGCGATTCGAAAAGACGAAACAGGCAATGAAGGATGGGGTGGATTGGATTTATCAGGGAGTTTTGATCCACGACAATTTGCTTGGAATCCCGGATTTATTGAAAAAAATGCCCGATGGCCACTATATTCCGGTCGATGTCAAAAGCGGCATGGGCTTAGAAGGAGTAGACGAGGAAACAGAGGAAGGTGGCAGGCCAAAGAAACATTATGCAGCTCAGCTTTGTCTCTATGTCGAGGTATTGCAAAATCTCGGCTTTGCCGAGGAAAATAAAGCTAAAGTGATTGATATCCACGGCAACGAAATTGACTACAATCTCGATGAGATGATGGGTAAAAGGACACCGATAACCTGGTGGGAATTCTATCAGCAAATCAAATATGAGGTGCAGAAATTGCTCGAGAATCGCGAACAAAACAAACCGGCAATGGCTGGGGTCTGTAAGCTCTGTCCCTGGTACAATTCCTGCAAATCATGGGCGAAAGAAGAGCATGATCTGACCAATATTTTCTATCTGGGCAGGTCAAAACGGGACAAAATCAACGAAGACCTTGGCATCGAAAGAGTAGAAGATATTATCAATGTTGACTTGGAAGAAGTGAAAGAACGAAAATCTAAGAATAAGCAGTTTTTATCCGGTGTCGGCGAGAAAACCCTGGCGAAAATCATGGTTCGCGCTGACATCCTGGCTAATGACAAGGGTCCGGTCGTTTACGATAATATTACCTTCCCCGAAGTCACTTATGAGCTTTTCTTTGATATCGAGGATGACCCGACTCAAGATTTCGTCTATTTGCATGGTGTTTATGAACGAAATAACGAAACCGTCAAAGAAAGATTCCTCGACTTCACCGCCAAAGAATGTACGCCAAAAGGCGAGAAAGAAGCTTGGGCAGGATTCTGGGATTATATCCACTCACTACCACAGAAAGATTATGCGGTTTATTATTATTCGCCACATGAGAAGACGGTGTATAAGAAAATGCAGAAACTTTATCCTGATGTGGTGTCGAAGGAAGAAGTGGATGATTTTTATGATTCGCCAAATGTCATTGATCTCTACCAAATCGTATTGAAAAGTACCGATTGGCCGCTCTCTAGCTATGGCATCAAAGCCATTGCCGTTTACCTCGGTTTCTCGTGGCGGGACAAAGATCCTTCTGGAGCAAATTCAATCGAATGGTTCAACAATTATTTGAAGACAAAAGATAAAAAAGATTTGCAACGAATACTTGATTATAATGAAGATGACTGCAAAGCCACGATGGTGGTGAAAGACGGTATTGAGAAGCTGGCAAACTCGATAAGAACAAAGCTTTAATATTATAAAAGTAAATTGGCCATAAAATGTTTTGGGCAGGGTGCTCATATGAGCACCCTGCCCCCGTTGCTATTCTCTCCTGAAATGTACGTACGGTACATCTCTTTTTTTCTTTTTGAGTTCCCGCAAGTTGTAGCCTTCCATGAAGCGGAAGGCAGCAACCAAACGGTCGCTGATAGATATCGGGGGCTGATCTGCCGTAGTGACAAAGAGATTCAGGAGAGCAATCACTGCTTCCGAATCTCCGCTCAGCCGGGCTCTCCAGATTAGACCATCGACTGGATTTTGATCGACCTCGGGATGCTTGGTTATGAATTCGCGAATTTTTCGTTCAGTTTCATCCCCTAGCTTTTCGATGAAACGCTCGATCTCATTTGTGTCTAACTCTGCTCCGCAATCTTGTGCTTTTGCCTTCTCAATCACATCGTCGAGAAAGCGATAGACTGCTGATTTTTGATCGTGGGCAGCAGCCACCTCGATGAATCCCAGAAGTTCATCTTTCTGGCTGGGACGGAATGCAACCAAATACTGTTCAATCTTTTGATGGTCTGTCGAGTCACCAAGACGGCCGATGTAATTGTCGGCAATCTGGCGGGCCATAATGACATTCATTTGTCCCCCATAATTTGAGAACATTTTCAGGAGTTTTGTTTTAATAATTATACCATATATGACGAAGCTTGTTCGCTTCAAATAGGGCTAAATAGATGCAATAGTATTGGTGATGTAAAGTAGGAAAAAATGAAAAAAATATTAATTCATTGACTATCCTTTGTTGGGGTCTCGGTTGCACGAAAGATAGAAAAATAAATACAATTTCTTTGATAAAGTTCACAGAAAGTTAAAGGGCAAACACTCTTACGAGTGTTTGCCCCGATGACCAAAGATGGCCTCTGAAAGCCAGCCCCAGGAGACGAGAAAGGCTTTTTCTGCCCATTGGTCGAATTGATATGGCGGACGAACTTGTTTATGATTTGTCGTCAGTCTTCGCAATGTTCTCCTCCCAACTCTTGATGAGTTCGTAGTCTTTTCCTGTCACGGTGTATGTCTCACCTCGACTCGAGGCAATCCGTACCTTGCCTTTGAGGTAGGCAACGGTGCGTTTCAGATCACCATATTCCGTAGCCCGCCAAAGACAGTTGTTCGCTAACGGACGAGATTTTTGATCGATGTTTTTCAGCACCCAGAGAGCATCGGTGACGGTATTGCGACTGCCAACCCTCCTCATTGCTTCCTTGAAGTTTTGGGCTACTGGTGCAGGTTCCTGTTCCGTTGACATCTTGTTCCCCCTAGAATTTGAACAAACGCCAGCATTATAAGCCAAAAAAGAGTAAAAATCAAGATAAATAGTTTAAAATAAGAGTAAAATAGATTATAATGGCCAAGCTATGAACGAACTCGAGGAAATAAAAAATAAAATTGATATTGTTGAATATGTCGGTAAATATGTTCAGCTCAAACAGTCCGGGCGTAACTTCAAAGGATTATGTCCTTTCCACAGCGAAAAAACGCCGTCCTTTATGGTTAGTCCAGAAAAGCAAATTTGGCATTGTTTTGGCTGTAATGAAGGTGGAGATGTCATATCTTTCGTTGAAAAGATTGAAGGTTTGACCTTCCCCGAAGCGGTCAAAGAATTAGCCGCGCAAGCAGGAGTAAAGCTATCGCAAAATTTTTCTGAGCGAAAAGAGCCAACCGACAAATATTATGCGATTAATGAACTGGCCTGTGCATATTATGAAAAAGCACTATTCAAACCTGAAGCAAAACAAGCCTTAGACTATCTCAAAAAACGGGGATTGGATGACAAAACAATCAAAGATTTTCGTCTCGGTTTTTCACCGGCTCAAGGAGAGGTAGTTGTCAAAGAATTAACGGCTTTAGGTTACACAAAAGAAGATTTGGTCAAGGCCGGAGTGGCAAATGCGAAAAATGGCCGAGTCATAGATCAATTCCGAAATCGATTGATGTTTCCTATTACCAATGTTCAGGGCAAAACAATTGGTTTTTCGGCACGAGTTTTAGATGATACCTTGCCTAAGTATATTAATACTCCGGAAACACTGATCTATCATAAATCAAATATTCTTTTTGGCTTAGACAAGGCCAAAGAACAAGCCAGAAAACAAGACCACTTGGTCTTAGTTGAAGGAAATATGGATATGATATTTTCTTACCAGGCAGGAGTGAAAAATGTCGCAGCTTCCAGCGGCACGGCCCTTACTGAATCTCAGCTGGATTTGATAAAACGTTTTACCAAAAATATCAAAATTGCCTTTGACGTTGATTTGGCCGGACAGAATGCGACCAAAAGAGCCATAGAATTGGCTCAGGATAAAGGGTTCAATATTAAAGTGATTGAGGTTCCTGAGGGGAAAGATCCGGCAGATTTGGTAAAAAATGATCCAGATAAATGGATAAAAGCTTGTAAAAAGGCAAAATATGTGGTAGATTATATCTTTGACAGTACCTTCTCGAAATATGACATTACGAATATTTTAGATAAAAAACGAGCAACCAAAGAATTGCTCGGAACTATTTCACGCTTGCCCGACCCCGTAGAAAAAGAGCACTATTTACAAATATTAGCTCAACGGATCGGAATAAGTTTGCAAGCATTGACCGACGCTCTTCGCAAGGCCAAGAGCACAACAAATTCTAAAACAAAAAAAACAGGAGCTTTGACTGAAAAGGTCGAAGAGAAGAAAACAAAACCAATTAGTTTAGAAGAACATGTTATGTCGCTGCTTTTTGTAGCGCCTAATTATGCTGACTTCTTTTTTAACAAGTTAAAGCCAGAGGATTTTGTTGACCCAAGGCTTGTGTCGTTTGCCAAAGATCTAAATCAATTGAGCATCGACAGAGGGGAAATTGATCTAGAGAAATGGCTAAAAAAACAAAGCAAAGAGAATCAGGAATATGTTAACGTTCTGACTTTGAGAATTGAAGATGAGTTTGAAGAAATAAACGATGAAAGCTTAGGAGAAGAGATTTTTAGTTCGGTCTTAAGATTAAGACATAATGTTTATGAGGAAGCAAAGAAAAAGTTGATAGGACAGCTCCAAGAAGCTGAAAAATCAGGCGATAAAGAAACTTTGAAAAAAACGATGAATGAATTGCAGAGTCTGATAGAACAAGAAAGAAATATTTAAATAACTCTGCCAACGACTTTGAATGATTTTAATGTGTAAAGATTGGGAAAAGGAGAAAAATGGCAAAAAAGAAGGAAGAATTTGATGGTGAAATTGATCAACTGATTCAGAAAGGTCGGGAGCAAGGCTTTGTGACCCAAGAAGAAATATTGTCAAAATTTCCTGATGCAGAAGAAAATGTTGATAAAATTGATGATCTGTATGCCACTCTTTCCGAACAAGGAATAGAAATTGTCGATGCCCGTGAAAAGATGATCTGGGGTGATGGACAAGAAATTGACCTGGAAAAAGAAACTTTTGATGATATAAGCGAGTTGGCTGATGATTCTGTCCGCATGTATCTGCGTGAAATCGGACGTATCCCTCTTTTGACTTGGGATGAAGAAGTAGAGCTAGCTAAAAAGATTGAAAAAGGCGACATGCAAGCCAAAAAAAGACTGGCAGAAGCTAACATGCGGCTGGTAGTATCTATTGCCAAACGTTATATCGGGCGTGGCTTGGACCTCTTGGATTTGATACAAGAAGGAAACACTGGCTTGATCCGAGCAGTCGAAAAATTTGACTATACTCGCGGTTATAAATTTTCTACATATGCAACCTGGTGGATCAGGCAGGCGATTACTCGGGCCATCGCTGACCAGGCCAGAACGATCCGTATCCCGGTTCATATGGTGGAAACAATCAATAAATTGATAAGAACTGAGAGAAAATTAGTCCAAGAGCTTGGACGAGAACCATTGCCGGAAGAAATTGCCGTAGAAATGGGAATTGACGTTGAAAAAGTAAATCATATATTGAAAATCAAACAAGAGCCGGTATCTATAGAGTCACCGATAGGAGAAGAAGAAGATTCTAGACTGGCTGACTTTATCCCAGATAATGATTCAGATACGCCAGAAGAAGCAGCCACATATCAGCTTCTCAAAGAACATATCAATGAAGTTTTGGAACTTTTGACACCACGTGAGCAAAGAATCCTGAAAATGAGGTTTGGCTTGGAGGCAGGCAGATCTCACACACTGGAAGAGACAGGGCAAGAATTTGGTGTAACACGCGAGCGTATTAGGCAGATTGAATCAAAGGCACTGCTGAAGCTCAAAAAACATCGAGATTCAAAGAAATTAAGAGACTATTTGTCATAATAAAAGACCCCTTTGGGGGTTTTTATTATGATCGCTGTCATTCCCGTGAAGACAGGGATCTATGTAAATAAACTTCTCATTATATTCGAAGCATAATAAAGTAACTATTGTTCGAGGCGACGCCGAGAACTGCAGACTTCTCCCTCCCGAGGCGGGCAGGCATTCCCTTCGAAGAATAGTTACTATCGTCCGAGAAGAACTATTCTTTTTTGTTATCTTTCTCCTTGATAAGAACTATTCTTTCCACTTTGTCTTATCAAAGTGGAGCAAACCGCCCGACAAGACAGTTTCTCAAAGTATCCTAAACTACATTCATTCTACTTTGAAAACAGACAACAACAAGTGCCCCTTCGGGTAAGTCTGCTTTTCAAAGGTTCATTCATTTGTTTATTCTCTTTTCGAACTGATTGTTGGAGGCTAATAGCCAAAAGCTAATAGCCTTTTCAACCATGAATAATCTTGAATTATGGCTATAATTTGGTATTATAACCTCAATCGAAAACTTCGGATAATGTTTAGATAGTACATCAGAGACAGGTTGGGAGATGAAATGAGAATCGTTGAAGGTGAGGGACCTCGGTTCAATCGTCACGATCGGAAAAGGGGAATGGGGCCCAAAAAGCCGATTTGCCCCAACTGCAAGCAGAGACTGTGGTTGAACAACTCAGTTTCTCTGACGATAGAGGAAATGGAGGATCTAGACATTTCGTTTGTGGATGGCAGACTCCCTATCTTCTGTCGAACCTGTGACGCAGAAGTCAGTAAAGTAGTCTATGATCTCATCGATGAGCTTCTCGCACAAGGAGATCGAGTCTACGACTGGTTTAAGGCGGGGCAGCCGTCACTGCACGTTCATCCAAGTCAGATCGACATCATCTGTCGATAGAATATTAGGAGGTCTCAAAATGGGGTGGTGATGCGTAAGCATTACCACCCCTCATTCCTTATAATCTACTTTCCCAATAAAAGCTTTTTAATCTTTCAAAAAAATATCAGTCAAATTATAATATATATGACCGAAGGAAGAATCTAGCGAAAGGTGCAAACCCGGATGGCTAGATGCAAAGGTAGCATAGAAACACTTAGGCTTGTCGAAGTTATGCAGCAATATCTAGAGGAAATAGCAAAGGCCTGGCTCAAAGAGGGCAAAATAAGTAAGGCATATATACCGACTATTGTGTGTGAGGCATCTCGTCTGCTGCACGTTCGTTTCGATGAGAGTGATCTGGAAACGGAGATCACGGCCGTATTTTTTCTGAAAGACGGAGCAAGATGTAACGCACAAGACAAGCAGTTTCGCAAGTCCGTGGGGCTCAAAGGCAGGATCACCCCGGAAAAAATCAAAAAGGCCCTGGTGGAGATCATTAAACTGCCACAGTTCTATGAATATCATCAAGATATGATCAGGTACGCCGGAAGAAACCAGGAAGCATTTGAATAGACCCAGCAAGGGAAAAGTGAAAACCCGAGCTGGGTTTTCACTTTGTTTTGTTATAATACTAATATGAAAATAAACGTTAAAGTTATTCCTAATTCCAGCCAAGAAAAGGTTGAATTTATCGAAACAGAAAATATTTACAAGGTCTGGACCCATGCAAAAGCTATAGATAACGAAGCGAACAAAAATGTTACTCAACTTCTTGCTAAATTCTTTAATGTCCCTAAATCCCAAATAGAATTAATTTCAGGGCAAAAAGCAAGAAATAAGATATTTGAGATCGAATTATAAAATATAAAATTCTGTATATTGACACTGACTATATGGTCAGTTAAACTTTTGTTATGGAGGGAAAAATGATAACAAAAAGGCAAAAAGAAGTTCTTTTAGCTATATATGTTTCTTTTAAGGAATCCGGCTTTCCTCCAACTTTACAAGACCTAAAGGATGCCTTGGAAGTTAACTCTAATCAAGCCGTTCTCGATCTTCTAAAAACCTTAGAAAAAAAGAACTTGATTAAAAGAGAAGAAGGCTCAGCTCGGGGTATAGTGATTTTACCATTAGGCTATGACGCGATAAATAAAGATCCTTTAGTAAGAGTAGTGGGAAAAACTGCTGCCGGGCCAGTTGTTGAGGCGATCGAACAGCATGAATGGACTGAAATGCCAAATGGATATCAGAAATGTGATAATGTTTTTATAGTTAAAGTAGCAGGAAACTCTATGATCGAAGCTGGGATTTATGACGGCGACAGCATATTGATAAAAAAAGCTGACGAATACAAGAACGGTGATATTGTGCTTGCCAGACAAGGGGACGACGTTACGATAAAGAGATTTGTCTATGATAATGGTCGAACTTATCTAAAGCCCGAGAATCCGGCCTGCAAAATCATTGCAATCACTCACGACACATTTTTTATAGGAAAAATGATGACTAATTTGGGGAAATAAATGACAACCGAACAAAAACAAAACACTTTAGAGATTATTAATAAAATATTTCGAGATGCCGATGTTCTATATGGATTGACAGAATTTGCCGATGTCAAACCAGAGGAATCCCTTAATATCTTTGAGAAAGATGGCAAATTTTACCTCAAATGCTTGAAAAGAGAAAAAGATATTCAGATTTATAATTTAGAGAATAATTCCGGAAACCCAGAGGAAATTATCCGACAACTCTGGCTATACAAATTGGTCAATTATTACAAATATCCGATTGATAGGATAGAAGTCGAAAAAGATGTGCATTTTGGAAGTCAGATTCGGGCGAGGATTGATATTATTGTTTATCACAAAGACAAGATAACGCCTCATATTGTGATAGAGACCAAGAAACCAAGAGAGGCAGAAGGTATCGATCAGCTAAAGTCTTACCTATCTTCAGAAGGTGCGCCAATTGGGGTTTGGTCTAATGGCGATGCCAAGGTTGTCCTCTATCGACCTTATCCGAGAGAATATGAAACCCTGAGGGAAATTCCCCGAGTAGACCAAACGATTGAAGATGTTTTGGAAGAAAAGTTAACATTGGTTGATTTGAAACCTGATTATGATCTAAGAAAAATCATTTTAGCTTTAGAAGAACTGGTTCTTGCTGGCTCTGGTGCAGACTCCTTTAACGAAATATTTAAGCTTATCTATGCCAAACTTTATGACGAGAAGAAGGCCGAAAACAGAAAAGATCAGGAAGTATATTTCAGAAAGTCCAAGGACCCAAAAGTTACATATGACAATATTAATGATTTGTTCAAGGAATCTATCGATGAGTGGCCAGGGATTTTCAACAAACATGAAAAAATTGAGCTTTCGCCAGTGCATTTGTCAATCTGTGTTCCGGAGTTAGAAAAAATCAAATTATTCGGCGCACAGCTTCCTGTAATGGATCAAGCCTTTGAATATCTCTTAACGACAGTGGCAAAGGGGAGCAAGGGACAATATTTCACCCCGCGAAATGTTATAGATATGACCGTAAAAATGTTGAATCCAAAAGAAAATGAATATGTGATAGATCCAGCCTGTGGCTCAGGTGGGTTTCTGATCCATACCATGTGGTGGGTTTGGCAAAAGTATCTTGCAGATGCTAATTCGAACGCAAAATCAGAATATGCGAAAAGATATATTTATGGTATTGATTTTGATGAAAAAACAGTCAAAATTTCGAGAGCTCTCATGCTTATTGCTGGTGATGGGAAATCTCATATTTTCAAGTTAAATTCATTGGACACGAGAGAATGGCAAGGTGATGAGCAGGAAAAGGAAAGAGCAAGAGCAGACATCAAAAACTTGCTACATGAATTTAAAGATACGCAAAAAGATCGGGAAAACAGCGAGAATCTTCGAAGCCTAGATTTTGATGTCCTTTTGGCTAATCCACCTTTTGCGGGGGAACAAAGAGACCAAGTGTTATTCAAAACTTATGATTTGGCAAAAAATGAAAAAGGCAAACTGAAAAATACTGTCGAAAGGCATATTCTATTTATAGAACGAGCGCTAGAAATGGTGAAACCAGAAGGAAGAATCGGAATTGTTTTGCCTCAAGGAGTTTTAAACAACACAAACATGTCTTATATAAGAAATTGGCTTTTTGATAAAGCTCGTATCCTTGCCGTTGTCGGCTTGGACGGAAACACGTTCAAACCCCATACAGGGACAAAAACATCAGTTTTGTTCTTACAAAAATGGGGGGAAAGCGAGAAACCGTTAAATGATTACCCTATTTTTATGGCTGTTTCTAAAAAAAGTGGCAAGGATAATTCCGGGAACCCGGTTTATAAAAAAGATGAGACTGGAAATCCGATATTTAAACTAAATGCAAAAGCTCTTGATGATGATTTAGACGAAATAGCAAATGTGTTTGTCAAATTTGCAAAAGAAGAAGGGTTTAAATTTTGGAGGCACTATGAAAGATGAAGAAAAAAAACAAATTACTATCAAAGAAGCGGTTACTCAGCTAGAAGGAGCAAGAAGCTCAACTATTATCTCATATATAGCAGTTCCTGGCGCAATGATTGAACCTTCTGATGAGCTGGTCCTTGTTGATAATTTGGATTCCTTAAAGCCCGAAAAAGGCAAAATTAAGAAACTAGACTTATTTCTTAATAGCTACGGCGGTTTCATGGAAACCGCATATAAATTAGTGAGAATCTGCTGGGATTATACAGAAGAATTTAATGTTATAGTACCCCTGGTAGCCAAAAGTGCCGCAACAGTTATTTGCTTAGGTGCTAAAGAAATAGTAATGACAAACGTGGCTGAACTAGGTCCAATTGATCCAATCATTCAACATCCCTACAAGCCCAACCTTAGAGTTCCTGCTCGAGCAGTTAAGGATTTTTTTGAGTTTTTCGATACATCAGATACGGGCAAAAATTTAAATGAAGAAGTGAAGAAAAGACTTGTGGAGCAATTTGACCCATATCTAATTGGTGTTTATGAAGGATCCTTAAAATCTGCCAAACAATATTCGGAAAAATTGCTTTCAGAATACATGTTAAAAGACGAAAAAGATAAAATTCAAGATGTAGTAGAAAAGTTGACAGAACATTATGCCTCTCATGGGCACGTAATTGATAGAAAGGAAGCGAAGGAAGAATTAGGACTAAATGTTATTTATCCTGATAGTGATGAAAAGTTACTTATCGCAATAAAACAATTATTCGGCATATACAATCAATTTATGCAAGACAATAAAATTGTTAAACTACAAGGCACAAGAGACATTAATCGAAATATTCAAATTATGCCTTCTCCTCAACAAGAAATCCAACCACCACAGAATAATTGGGAGTAACTGATGAATCCAGATTGGCTACAAAATAACTACATTAAAATTCTTTTAACCTCTAGTCTTGTGGCTGCACTTGGAGGCTCTTTCCTGGGTTATTTATTCAACAAAGCACTTCAAAAAACAATATGGAAGAAGGATTTCGATCGTTTTGAGGCTGAACAGGTAGTATCAATATTTGAACAGATTATCTTAAAAGTTGAAAGTAGGGAGAAAATTGATGAGGAGATTATTAATCGATTATCCGCTAGAATCATTCTAGCGCGATATATTGATCAAAAGACGAAAAGTGACCTCAACAAACTAAAAGAAAATTGCTTCAAACATCGCGAGAGTCTAGAAAAATCAAAAAAATCAACTACTGGTTTAAGCCAAGAAGAGGATCATATTAAGAAAGAGATAGTAAAAAATATTGAAGAGATAATGGATAAAATTAGAGATTTATTTTCTAAAGAAAAACAAACGAGAACAAATGACTAGTTCAATCATTCAAAAATCAAAACTTGAGGGGCAGAATCGACTAGACTCTGAATATTACCAGTCTGAACTTATTGGTTTTACTGAAAAATATAAAAATGAGAACAATATTAGGAAGTTATCCAAAACGATTGTTCACCCAGCAGAAATAGTCAGGGAATATTCCGAAGAAGGAATTTTGTATCTTTTAGCTCAAGGAGTGAAAGAAAATCAGATTAATCTTGAACAATCGGCGAGGATGCCTGTATCTGTAAAGGCATCGCTCAAGCAAAACAAGATTGAAAGAGGTGACGTGTTGATTGTAAGAAGTGGTGCAAATTATGGAGATGCAGGGGTATTTGAAGGCCATAATGAGGATGTATATGTTTGTGCTGATTTGTTAATAATAAAACCAGAAAAAATTTCAGGAGAATATATCTCTACCTTTTTAAATACGAGATTAGGTAAAAAATTAATAAAGAGAGCAGGGTATGGCGCTGGTCAACCACATGTAGCTCCTGATTCTATTGGAGATATTATTATTCCTTTTTCGGAAAAAATTCAAAAGGAAGTCATTAATATTATTGCAAAGGCTAGTGTAGAAAGTGAAAAAGCAATTGAAGGATTTTGTAGAGCTGAAAAATTGCTTTTAGAAGAATTGGGAGTAGAGGATTTTGAAGTTGAGGATGACCTGTTTTTTACGGCGAAATTGTCTGAAGTAAAATCTAAAAAACGAATGGATGCTGACTATTTTCAGCCAAAATATCAAAGTTTAATATCAAGCTTAAAATACGCCAAGAAATTAGGTGAATTAGTAGTAGTGAAAAAAGGGCTTGAGCCTGGGAGTAGTACTTATTTTGAAGAAGGAAAACCATTTATCAGAGTGAGCAATATGTCAAAAGAAGGAATAAATGCCAGTGATCAAAAATATATATCAGAGGAACTTTATTACAAATTAAAGTCAGATTATCAGCCAAAAATAGGAGAGGTTTTATTAACAAAAGACGCAACGCCAGGTATTGCATATGTTCTAAAAGAAGAAGTTGATGGAATTATTTCTGGGGGGATACTAAGGCTTAAACTTAAAGAAAAAATTGAGCCTGAATATCTAGCACTTTGTATCAACTCAATCATTGGAAAAATGCAGGCAACCAGGGATGCAGGAGGCTCTATCATTAATCATTGGCGACCTGAGCAAGTAAAAAATATTTTAATTCCGATTTTACCGAAACAAATCCAAGAAAATATTGCTGATTTAGTCAGAAAATCTCATGAATCCCGCAAAAAATCAAAAGAACTTCTCGAGGAGGCAAAAAGAAAAATTGAAGAATTAATAGAGAAAGGAGCATAGAATGGAACCAAATTTTAATTTTACGGGTGAAACAACAGAAGAAATAACAGAAAAAGTCGCTGCAGTTATGCAAGGGATATACAAAGCCTCTGATTCAGGGTTTTCAAAATCCATTCAAGAGAAAGGAGCTATGCAACCGACAGCGAACTATTTGATAGAATTAGCAAAACTGGGTTTAACCATTGAGGAAGTGGAAGTTATCCTGGATGCAAGTAAATGTGCAGTAAAGCAGCAGACAGTATTTGGCAATAAAAGACAATAATTGACTTGTTTAAAGAAAAAGTTTTATATTAAAAATATGAATAAAGAAGGTTGGCAAAATATAAATTCGTTGAATACAAGAAGTTTCATATGCTGGGACTGCGGTGATAAGGTGGCTAGCGATAAGGGATATTATTATAGTCACGTGAAGACTGCGTTTATATATGTTTGCCCAAGTTGCGGGAAGCCCAATTTTTTTGATACAGAGGACCAACAGACCCCGAGACCACTAATCGGAAGAGAAATAAAAAATCTTCCAGCTGACATTTGTAATATATATAAAGAAATTAGAGATTGTATTAAAAATGGAAATTATACAGCGGCAACCCTTTTAGGGAGAAAGTTAATAATGCATTTGTCGGTTGATATTGCAGGAGCTAAGGAAGGTGAAAGTTTTGTAAAATATGTGGAATACCTCAAGTCTTCTGGGTTTACTCCCCCAAAAAGTGAAAGCTTGTTAAATTATATTAAAGACACTGGGAATGAAAAAAACCATGAAATAAAAGAGGGTACAGCTGGAGAAGCTGAAAAGATACTGAGTTTTATTGAGGTGCTTTTGTTATTTATGTATGAATTTAGTGATGTAGAAGAAATAAAGGATAAATAAAAAAGCCCTGGTATAAAGCTCGGGCAGGGAGGGAAAACAAAAATGGAGCTAACGCTACTTATCGCTGGGTTTGGAGGAGGAGTCATCAGGGGACTGGTGGGCTATCTCAAATATCAATTTGCATACAAAAGTGTCCCGTTCAAATGGCAATATTTTCTCATGATGACACTACTATCTGGCGTTATCGGTCTGGCAGCCGGTTGGCTGGTTGGTGGGATTCTCAATGATGCAACCAAAGTCAATGTATTCTATACATTCCTAGCTGGCTATGCCGGCGGTGATTTCATCGAAAATGCCTACAAGATTATTTTCAAAAAAGAATCTATCTTCAAGTTACCGATACCTGCTAAGGCAAAATAGTCTTTACAAAACCTAACATATATTATATAATCAATCGCAACTGAAATGGAAACTCTAGATCAGGGGGGTAGATGTCTCTTATTCTCAGTGGCGAAGGTGATCATAGCTGCAGCAGTTTCATGCAGATCTGTGTCGAGTCGTTGATGACCATCTGGTTTGTTCGCTTCGGTATCCCGATGAACCAATTCGAGATGACGATGCTTCAGATTCTGGAGCAAACCAAGGACGTCGCAAATGGCGAGGTCGCACAGACGGAAGCTCCGATGTTTGACCCAGTCTCTCTGGGCATGGAGCTCGCAAACGATACGAAGGTTGCGGAAGAAGCTGGTCTTTTCGATGGTTCTCCTGTAACGGTGGAGAAGCTTGTTGCCGTAGGCACCAAGTTCATCGAAGATGGCCTCGTCGTCTCCCATATCGCCAAGATGGTCGAGGAGATCATCGCAGACGACTGAAAAGTCGCCTCAACCAACAAGCCCAGTTTGAGCGAAAGCCCAACTGGGCTTTCGCATTTGGTTATAAAAAAGTAATACTACAAAAGAAGAAGGGCAGGTGCGCATTTGCGCACCTGCCCCCGTTTGAAATTACTTGTTAGTCGCCTTGTCCTGTCTCATCTGGGATGAATCCCAGAATGACATTCCGACAAACCTCAGTTTCGAGGTCCAAACCGTTCATGACTGCATACTCAGCAGTCCAAACGATGATTTGGGCCAACCCAACGAGATGTTCGATAGTCCGAGTACTTAATGTAAAGGTGCCTAGCTCCTTCGCCTTGTCAGTATCATAGAACGGATAGTCAGCATCGCTGACTTCTTCGTTCGGATCTTCTTTCTCCGTTGGGTCGTAGTTATCCAGTGGCGGTTGATCATCTGTCGACTCGGTTACTTCTGGAGATTGCTCCTGATCCTCATCAGCAGGATTTTCTCCTTCGGTCCCCGAATCGCAGCCAGCTGCATTTTCAGCTGGCAAAGAGTCGAGTTGGGATTCGGGAAGAGAGGGGAGCATACTCTGAATCGTTTCCAGATCGGGTTCAAGAACATAGTAGGCTCCTGTCTTCTGATTATATTTGGTGATAGTCTCGGTCTTCTGCAGGACCCTCATAACCGCAACCGGGTTGGTCTGGCACCTTTCGGCGATCCACAGGGGAGTCATCTCTGACTCATCCTGCCCTCGCCATTTCTGGATCCAGCCATGCCTGCTGTTAATGAGTTTGATCGCTTGCCCCATATTTAGCTGGTAATTGACGTTTCCTCCATATGTTCTGTCGGTCTGAAAATCATCGGGGTGAAAACTACGTTCTCGGTAAAGATAGATCTTGTCGATCGTGTAACCGAAGGCATTGAAGAAACGGGCGGCTTCTTCCAGAGTCATCAGATAATCAGGATCGTCGAGATCTGGAAGGGTGAATCTTGACTTTTTATCCTTTTGGCTTTTTGCCATGGCTTTGTCCTCTCACGGATTTTCAACGAGCGAATTTTTATACCCATCCTCTTTGGGATAGGTGAAATGACTGATGGTTATAGTACCATAAAATGACTTATAGTCAAGATAGTTGTATGGAAAAGAGATGGGGTAGGACACATATGTATGTGTCCTACCCCATTTTTGGCCCTAAAGGTGAGGGTTGGTCGATTTGAAAGCGATCTTGTCCATCAAGGCTCTTTCGGCGATCTCGGCATCAACCGTTTCCCGGTAGGTGTTCGAAGGTAGGGTGGGCTTGCTCGGGTTGTCTTTCGAAGATTTGAGAGTGCCTTGTTTCAGTTCCTCGATCTTTTCAGCCAGTTTGGCTGATAAGAAAAGGATACCGATCAGGACGATCAGGCCGCAGATGATCAGAAACGGATTGTTGCCGCGAATGCCGGTAATAACGACATGAATACCGGCCAGCATGCTGGAAGTAATGATGATAAGGCCGATGATCTTTGAACCGTTACTCATTTGACCCCCCGTTAGTCGTGAGGTGCATTGATTGCTCAAGTGGGGTGAATGATAGCACAACTGTACCTCTAGAACAAGATATTCTATGAGGTTTATCAAATAAATCTTGTCTACTGGAATGGTCCTATATATATTCTCTACAATAGAACTATGTATGAAGAAATAGGAGAGAAAATCAAAGTTCGAGCTGATTTTGATGGCGGACTGATTACCCCTCGTGCTATCAAATGGCAAGGTAGAACTATTTTGATTGAAAAAGTTAATCTGGTCTCACAGGAGAGGGAAGGAAAATCAATGAATTACTATTTTGCCGTAGAGACGGACAAAGGGAACGTTCTAAAATTGAAATATAATAATGAAAAACTGATCTGGGTTATAGAGGAATTATGGATAGAATAGAGAAAGCCCCACCCCCTCAAAGGGGGTAGGGCCCTGTTGTGTGCTCGTTTTCTGACGAGCTGGTGTCCTATGTCTGCAGATTCTCGTGAATTTTGTCCTTTTTCGGCCGATGCTTGACGGAATTGTAAAGGGTCGTCCTGATGAGGACCACACTGAGACAAATACCGAAAAGCCAGGTATAGGTAGACCAGAAGGGACCGAGCTCGGACCGGAACATGACATAGGCGAAGAAGTCGAGCATCAGGGTCCAGACAGTCATTGCGGGAACGTAGAGCCAGTCCCAGAAACCATAACGGCTGTGGTTGTGATTAACAACCAGAACCAAATAGCCGCCGCAGACGATCAGGAAAAGGGCGGTCATAAGGTACGCGAGCATTGAAACTCCTTTTGTCGGTTTTGTACTCGTTTCAGCCTATAATACCATAAAAGATAGGAAAAGTCAATGTTTTAATTATTGTTTTTGATTTTGATGAAAAATAGTTCTCGTCGTTTATGCTCCTCGAACAATAAAAACTATTTTTCGAATGAAATGAGAAGTCTGAAATTCTCGGTTATTAATCTCGAACAATAAGCTAGGAATTAGGTAAATATGACAAGAAAAATTCTTCACATCGATATGAATTCTTACTTTGCGACTGTCGAGCAACAAGCCAATCCTTTGCTCCGAGGCCGGCCAATTGCTGTTCTCGGGAGCAAGGCCAAAAGGACGATTATTGTCGCTTCTAGTATCGAAGCCAAGAGACTGGGGATCAAAACAGCCAGTGGCCTGAATGAAGCGCTAAAGATTTGTCCCGAATTGGTCGTGATTCATGGAGAGCCTCGAAAATATGCGGACGTTACCAGGCGATTTATCTCAATCTTTGAGGAATTTACTGACAAAGTTGAGATTTTCTCGATCGATGAGGCTTTTCTCGACGTCACCAAAACAGCAAACCTTTTCGGTGGTCCGGAAAAAATCGCAAGCAAGATAAAAAGAAAAATCCGAGACGAGATAGGTTCCTGGTTGTCATGTTCGATCGGCATTGGCCCAAACAAATTCTTGGCCAAAACAGGGAGTGATTTGGAAAAACCTGACGGGCTAGTCATCATAAATGAAAATAATAAAGATAACATCTTACAAAATTTACCACTCGAGAGATTTTGTGGCATAGGTCGGGCTATTTCCAGACGCCTAAGCTTGCTAGATGTCTATACCACGGGTGATCTTCGAAAGTGCCCGATAGCGTGTCTAAAGGAAGAATTTGGCGTTATTTCTGCCTGGAAACTAAAACAGATAGCCTACGGTTTAGACATTTCGCCGGTAATTTCTTGGCGAGAGCAAAAACTAGCCAAATCGTTCAGCTGCTCCAGAACGATGAATAGGGATATTACTAGTCGTGATGAGATCAAAAAGCAGCTTCTTTTTCTCTTTGAGAAAGTGGCCAAAAAACTGCGTGATGATAATTATTGGGCCAAAGAAGCCGGTTTTTGGTTCAGGTTCAAAGACTTTTCCGGCCACGGCAAAGTCTTTCGGCTGGGAAGCTGGTGTTGTAATGGCTTAGAATTCTACGGCTTGTCCTTGAAACAGTTAAGCCAGATACATTTACACCAGCCCGTCCGAGCGATTGGGGTCTTTGCCGGACGGGTTCAGCTGTCAGTCAACGTCCCGTCTAGCTTTTTGCCAGAGGATAAGCTAAATCAGCAGATTTTAGAAACTATGGATAGTATAAACAATCGTTATGGAGAAGATGTGATTACCAGAGGGGTATTGACAGGAGTAAAGCTCAAAGAAGTTGTCTCGGGGATGGGCCGAAAGAAGTTCTAGATCATAAAAAACCGTGGTCAAATAAGGACAAAATCTGTATAATGTAGCCATGTCATTTAAGAAAGTCGATCCGAAGCTCAATCTAGCCGAAGAAGAAAAACAGATTCTTGATTTTTGGAAGAAAGAAGATATCTTCAAGAAAACCTTGGAGAAAAAATCTGATAAGGGGAACTTTGTTTTTTATGAAGGCCCACCGACGGCCAATGGTCAGCCTGGACTTCATCATGTCTTGGCCAGAGCTTTCAAAGACCTGTTTGCCCGTTATAAGACGATGCAGGGCTACCATGTCAAAAGAAAAGCCGGTTGGGATACTCATGGTTTGCCCGTCGAACTTCAGGTAGAAAAAGAATTAGGTATCTCGGGCAAACAAAAGATTGAGAATATTGTAAAAGGGGACACTTACGCCTCGATTGAAAAGTTCAACAAACTCTGTAGAGAATCTGTTTGGCAATACAAAAGCCAATGGGAAGAAATGACCGAACGGATGGGATATTGGGTCGATATGAAAGACCCATATATCACCTATGAGCCAAAATACATTGAGAGCGTTTGGAATATTATCGGGGAGATCGATAAAAAAGGTTTGTTATACAAGAGTTACAAGATAGTACCTTATTGTCCGCGGTGTGGTACAGCTCTATCTTCTCACGAAGTTGCCCAAGGCTATCAGAATATCAAAGAAGAATCGGTTTATGTAGTTTTTAAGTCTACAAAAGAAGACGTTTATTTCTTGGTTTGGACGACTACGCCCTGGACGCTTTCAGGTAACAGCGCTTTGGCTTTTGGCAAAGATGTTCGATATGTTTTGGTTGCAAAGGACAATAATCGATTTATTATAGCCAAAAGTAGACTTGATCAAGTCTTGAAGGATAATTATAAGGTTGTCAAAGAATACAGGGGCTCAGAAATAGTCAAAGAATATAGTTTATCTTATAATAAAGCAGACTATGAAGCTTTGTATACGGATGGTATGAACTTTACCGAGGCAGGGGAGAGGGCATACAAATTAATTTTGGCTGATTATGTCTCTGATGAAGATGGGACGGGGATAGTCCATATCGCCCCGGCTTTTGGTCAAGAAGATTATGAATGGGGTTATGAAAAAAATAAGATAAAAATTCTAAAAACAGTTGACGAGCAGGGAGTCGCCTTAGCCGGAGCAGGGAAGGGCAAGTTCGTCAAAGACGCTGATAGTGATGTAAAAAATGATTTGAAAGAGCGAGAACTTTTATTTAAAACAGAACAATTTAGTCATGATTACCCATTTTGTTGGCGATGCGACTCCCCTCTTTTGTACTATGCAAAAAATAGCTGGTATATTGCTACAACCAAAGTAAACAAGAATCTGTTGGCTAACAATGAAAAGATCAATTGGAACCCGAAACATCTCAAAAACGGTCGTTTTGGTAATTGGCTAGAAAACAATGTTGATTGGGCGCTTTCGCGAGATCGATATTGGGGGACACCATTGCCGATTTGGGAATGTGATGAATGCAAAAGGTATAAAATCGTGACATCACTTGACGAGATCGATAATATCGAGCCACACCGTCCGTACGTGGATAAGGTAGAATTTGACTGTACTTGTGGCGGCAAAATGAAACGCACACCAGAGGTCATCGATGTTTGGTTTGATTCTGGCTCCATGCCTTATGCTCAGTATCATTATCCATTTGGAAATAAGGAATTGTTTAAACAGCAATTTCCGGCTGATTTTATCTGCGAAGCAGTCGATCAGACTCGCGGTTGGTTCTATACCCTGCTTGCTATTTCTACTTTGGTTAGTGACGAGGCAGCTTATAAAAACGTTATTTCTACCGGTCACGTTTTGGATAGTAAGGGTCAAAAAATGTCCAAATCCAAGGGCAATATAGTTGTGCCGGACGATGCTTTTGCCAAATACGGAGCAGACGTTATCCGCTTTTTCATGTTTTCGGTGAACAAACCGGAAGAACCAAAACTCTTTATCGAAAAGGAGGTTTTGTCGGTGTCACGCAACCTCTTTATGACGCTTTGGAATGTATATTCATTCTTTATGCTTTATGCAGAGATTGATAACTTTGAGCCAAAAGGCAACTTGAATTCGAAAAACGTTTTGGATAGATGGATTTTAGCTAAATTGGCAGAAGTGACGAAAAACATTCAAAAAGAATTGGATCATTATGATCCTTACAAACCAGCAAGTTTACTTATCGAATTTGTCCAAGAACTTTCCACCTGGTATATTAGGCGGTCCAGAAGGAGATTTTGGAAGAGCGAAAGCGATACAGACAAGAATTCTGCCTATGAGACCCTATATTACGTTTTGAGGCAGGTTTCGATACTTTTGGCTCCATTTGCCCCTATGTTTGCGGAAACGCTCTATTTGGGCCTAAAACAGCCAAATGATGCCCATTCCGTTCACTTATGTGATTATCCTCAGGCGAAAGAAGTAGATAAGGGGGTAATCCAGTCTATGGCTCAGGCCAAAGCAATTGTCGAAGAAGGTCTATCCTTACGTATGAAGGCCGGAATCAAGGTCAGACAGCCACTATCAAAATTGCTGTATACCGGCGAGAAACTTGATCAAAGTCTCACGGAGATTATCTGTGAAGAAGTAAACATCAAAGAGATCGAATATATGGAAAAGCAGGCCGAAAAAGTCAAGCTTATAACAGCAATCAGCAAAGAACTGGCTAGCGAAGGTCTGGCCAGAGAACTGGTTCGAAAGATTCAAGATATGCGGAAAAAGGCCGACTTTGATGTGGCAGATCGAATAGAGATATCTTTTGATACCAAGGACTCAGAAGTTTCTGAAATTATTTTAAAGACATGGCATGATTATTTGATCCACGAGACTCTAGCAAGGAAAGTGATTGCTACAAAAAGTTCAGAAACAGACTATAATGAGGAAGCGACAATCGAAGGAAAGTCGATTTGGGTTGGTTTAAAAAGAGTTAAATAGACTTGAAACGCTACTTACGTTTTATAAAAAACTTTGACTGGATAATCCTTCTGGCAACACTATTGTTGCTTGGTTTTAGCGTAGCGATTATTTTTAGTACGACCTTTAGTCTAACCGGTGGGACAAAAGAAGCTTTGCAGCAAGCAGGTTACGGTGTTGCTGGGATTATTATTCTGTTTGCTATTGCCCGGCTAGATTATCGTTCATTCAAAAATTATTCAGCGCTTCTGTACATTTTGACGATAGCAATGCTGGTTGCCGTTAGATTTATTGGGACGACTACTTTGGGGGCTACTCGTTGGATAAATCTGGGGTTTTTCCAGTTTCAGCCATCAGAGTTAGCAAAAATTTTTATGATTATAGTCATGGCGAAGTTTTTTTCTGAACGATATGATGAGATGAGGAAGCTCAAAACGTTTTTACTTTCTATCTTTTATGTAGCCATTCCAACGGCTTTGGTCATGATGCAGCCTGATTTGGGAACGGCCATGACCTTTATTGTCATTTGGCTAGCAATGGTATTGGTCAGCAATGCCAAGAAAATTTATCTACTTGTAATGTTTTTATGTGCGTTGGCCGTCTCACCGCTTGTTTATGGCATGTTGCATGATTATCAAAGAAATAGGATCTTAACCTTCCTAAATCCAACAGCGGATCCAATGGGCACTGGTTGGAATGTCAACCAGGCAATGATCGCAATCGGATCGGGTAAATGGTTTGGCCGTGGTCTGGGGCATGGCCCGCAGTCGCAACTAAACTTTTTACCCTTCAAGCATACTGACTTTGTCTTTGCGGCGTTGGCTGAGGAAATGGGGTTTCTAGGAGCTGGAGCAATTTTAGTTCTTTTCGCCGTTATCCTTTATCGTTGCATCCGAACGGCAATGTTGGCCAGAGATTATTTTGGGATGTATCTCGCCGTTGGCATTTTTGCAATGTTATTTTTCCATATTTTCATCAATATTGGTATGAATCTGGGGATGATGCCAGTTACCGGAATTCCATTGCCACTTATCAGTTCAGGCGGAACTTCTATCATTATTACTCTAGCGGCTATTGGCATAATTGAGAGCATCATCATGCGATACAAAAAAATTGACTTTTAAATATCCTTGATTTTTAAGGGGAAAATTGTTAAAATCTAAGACGTTGTATATCAAATTCTACTAAAATAGATTAAATTGGAAAAAATGGCAGAGAAAAAAACTGAAAAGAATCAAAAGCAAGCAGTTATCCGAACAGGCGGAAAACAATATCTAGTCTGTGAAGATGATATTTTAGACATTGAGCTGATCGATGCGGAAAAGAGCAAGGAATTAGTTTTCGATGATGTCTTGTTGATTAAAGATAATGACAAGGTTGAAATCGGTGAGCCGACGGTTAAAGGAGCTAAGGTCAAAGCATCATTTGTAGAGGAAGTAAAGGGAGAGAAACAAATTATCTTTAAATATAAAGCGAAGAAGAACTATCGAGTCAAGACTGGCCATCGACAGAAGTACAATCGAATCAAAATAGGCAAGATCGAGGTTTAGGTAGATAGGTAGTCATAGAGGAAACTAAACTAAAAATTATCGCCGGCGAAAAGCCGGCTTTTGCTTGTCCAAGCTTATGTATTTTGATAAACTAAACTCGTGGCTAATGTAATTGTTATTACAAATCAAAAAGGCGGGGTTGGTAAAACAACAACCACGGTAAATTTGGCTGCTTACCTTGCTAAAAGTGGACAAAGGGTGCTGTTGATCGATCTTGACCCACAAGGCAATTCAACTAGTGGGCTAGGTATAGACAAAAATCTGGTGGAGAAAAGCCTTTATGATGTCTTGGTTAAGGAAGTTCCTTTGCAAGAAGTGCGTATTGAAACAGAGGCCTCTGGTTTGCATTTAGCTCCGTCGAGTGTTGTTTTAGCGGCAGCTGAGGTGGAACTAGCGAGCCAAATAGCCCGTGAACATCGTTTGAAACAGGCTATCGAAAAAGTCAGACACGAGTATGATTATGTTTTGATAGACTGCCCCCCATCGTTAGGTATATTGACTGTAAATGGCTTAGTAGGGGCTGACCATGTTCTCATCCCGGTACAGACAGAGTTTTATGCCCTAGAAGGTCTGAGTCAGCTTCTTCACTCGGTCCAGAGGGTCAGGGTTAGCCTAAACCCCAGATTGTCTCTGTTAGGTGTCTTGTTAACTATGTATAATAAGCATACCTTACTTTCACGCCAAGTGGAGGCAGAGGTGAAAAAGCATTTTCCAAATAAAGTTTTTGACACGATTATCCCAAGAAACGTCAGATTAGCAGAGGCTCCCTCATTTGGAAAGGCTATTTATCAATATGATCGATTTGGCAAAGGAGCCAGCGCCTATAAATCACTAGCTAAGGAGGTACACATAAAATGCAAGACGTAAATACCGATGATTCCAAGAAAATGGCCAGACACGGCTTAGGTCGAGGTTTGGACTCACTGATTCCAACTGAGGAATACGAAAACGGCGAGAAGACCGACAAGGATAGTCTGATTATCCAGATAGACAAGATCGATCCGAATCCTCATCAACCTCGTAAAGATTTTAATGAAGAAGCTCTAGTTGAATTAGCCTCATCGATCCGTGAACATGGTATTTTGCAACCGCTTTTAGTCACGCCAGCAAAAGATAGGTTTCAACTGATCGCGGGCGAGAGGAGACTGAGAGCAGCAAAGATCGTCGGTCTGACAGAAGTTTCTGTCATCGTCAGGACGATGGGGGAGCAATCAAAATTAGAACTCGCCTTGATTGAAAATGTTCAGAGAGAAGATCTGAACCCTATTGAAACTGCTCAATCATACAAGCAGCTCATTGATGAGTTTAATCTGAAACAAGAAGACCTTTCGAAAAAAGTTGGAAAAGCCAGAGCAACGATTGCCAATACTCTCCGTCTCTTAAGTCTACCGGCTGAAATCAAACTGGCATTATCTCAGAATCAAATAACCGAAGGACACGCTAGAGCTCTCCTGGCAGTAGATGATAAAGAAAAACAACGGGTGCTTTTTGAAAAGATTCTAAAGGGCGATGTAACTGTCAGGGAGGCAGAAAGTCATGCGAAGGCAAAAAGAAGCAGTCACGCGCCAGAGGTAAAAGATCCAAACTTTGTTGCTGCTGAGAAACGAATGGCTGAAGTAATGGGCACGAAGGTTGAAATAAAAAACAAAAAAAATAAAGGGCAAATCGTCATCGATTATTATTCTTTCGAAGACCTCGAGAGAATTTTCAAAAGAATAATTAATTCTTAGTAGGAAGGACTTTTGAAGATGCCAGCTTCATTTACTGGTAGAAGTTTAATCAAAGCTCGCCCTACAATATAGTTTTTCGAAAGTAATCCCCAGTCCCGGGAGTCGGAACTGGCGTTGGGTTTTCTGTTGTCACCAAGTACAAAGTATTCATCTTTTCCAACTGTAAAGGTCTGATCGCCAAGCGTTTGAACACCGGGTGCAATATATGATTCCTTTAGGGTAAAACCATTTGGGTGCTCTTTGTTTACGATTATAACCTTACCATCGGCAATTTTAACAGTTTCCCCAGGGAGGCCGATAACTCTCTTGATATAATTCTTGCACGGTCCCTGTAGGAACGTTTTTAGGATAGGGGAGCCTTCTACAAAAGCAGTGCACGCTTCATCGGGATGTTTAAATACGATCACATCCCCGCGTTTTGGCTGAGTAAAATGATAACTAGCCTCGTCTATAAAAAGATACTCGCCGTTATGATAATCAGGTTCCATACTGGAACCAATAATATAATAGGGTTGTATAATGTAGAACCTTACCACAAAAACAATTAAGCCAACTACTAAAATTGTTTTGATGATTTCCCACCAGAAACTTTCTTTTTTGACTTTTTTAACCTCTGATAATTTTAAATCTGTATTGTTCTCTTCCATAACTTTAATATTATAGACATAAAAACACTTGGCTGGCAATTATTTTTTGTATATAATTTAGTTTGTGTAAAATAAAGGCGAATGAAAAAGAAACTATCAATAGAAGACATAGAGAAAAGCGTTAATTCAATTCCGGAACAATCTAAAACGAAGGGGAAAACCCCAGTTTCTTTCGGAAAAAAGAAAAAAAAACGAAGAATTAAAAGAATTATAATATCGAGCCTTGTTATCCTAATCTTGGCTGGTCTTGGTTGGTTCGGATGGATTTCTTATAATTCCATAAAGAATATTTTTGGTAATGACAAAAGTGCACCAGGACTGTTAGGGTTTTTGGACAAAAAACAGTTAAAAGGTGAGAGCTCGGGAAGAGTCAACATTCTTATTTTAGGTGTTGGTGATGATGGTCATGCCGGCGCAACACTTTCAGATACAATTATGGTAATGAGCTATGACGTGAAGTCAAAAAATGTTGCGATGCTTTCTATTCCAAGAGACTTATACGTGAAAATCAGTGATAATTGCGGTTATGCGAAGATAAATTATGCTCATGCTTGCGGAGAAGAAAAAAATAAAGGTAGCGGACCAGAACTTGCAGAGAAAACAGTTAGCAATATATTGGATATCCCCATACACTACTATATAAGAGCTGACTTTACGGGGTTTAAAAAAATGATAGATGCAGTCGGTGGAGTCGATATCTATGTAGACAAGGACTTATATGATCCATTATATCCGGACGGGACATTTTATATTACTCAGGGCCAGCACCACATGGATGGTACAACAGCCCTAAAGTATGCGAGATCGAGAGAGACAACCAGCGATTTTGATCGGGCCAAAAGGCAGCAACAGGTGTTGTCAGCTTTGAAAGACAAAATCTTGTCTTCTCAGACCCTATTTAATCCAAAGAAAATGGCAGACATTATTGGTATTATCGGCGAACATGTAAAGACTGACTTTAGAACCGACGAATTTCAAAGAGTGCTAGAGCTGGCCAAACAGGTAGATACGAAGAGAATTATCAATAAGGTTTTTGATAATGGAGCGGATGGCCTTCTAATAAACGGGGCAGGGATTACTCCATTATCTGCCGGATCCACTCTGATACCGAAGGCCGGGCTGGGGAATTATTCTGAACTTAGAGCAGCAGCGAAAAATATTTTTAATGATACCAGTATCAAAACTGAGTCAGCAAAGATAGTGGTTTATAATGGAACGACCAAGGCCGGGCTGGCGACCACGGTTGCCAATAACCTAAAAGCTTCTGGATACAATGTGGTAGATGTAGGTTCGGCTGCTACTACGGCTCAAGCCCAGACGGTGATTTACGATTATACAAACGGAGCAAAGCCGACGACAGTGAGTTCATTAGAACAATTACTCAAAGTCAAATCGGTGAAAAAGCAAGGGACTCCTGGTTATGACATTGAAATTATCATCGGCCTTGATTATAAAGGATAAGGTATGAATACTTTACAAAAAAGGTCTCTAATCCTTAGTATCATTTTGGCTTTTCAATATGGAGCCATGATACAATTTCCAAACTCGATTTTTGTTTTGATGTTTAGTATGCCTCTTACTATTTGTGTAGGCTTGATCTACGTCTTCGGCCTAAATATCAAGAAGACCGAACTAATTGACAATCTAAGGTTTTTGATTCTCCCTGCACTTTTCAACTTTGGAGCAGTATTTTTTATACGGTATATGACACAAAGTATTATGGCATATGTTTTGGTGATATTAGCATTTTTAGCTAATTTTTATTTATTTATTGCTCTTAAAAAAGTTTTTAACTTGGAAGACAGAGCCGCTGTCTTCCAGCGGAATATTATTATAAGTGCCTCATTTTTATCAATATTCTTAAGTATTTCTGCTTTCTATCGTTTTTTTGTTTCGTATAGTGCTGATTCTAAATATAAAATACCTTTGATTGTGATAGTAATAGCCGTTGCGGGAGTTTTCTATTTAGTTTCGTATTTTTTGGCTTGGGAAAATGGTATCGATCTGAAAAAATATTGGCCATATAACTTAGTAACGTCTTTGATGGCTGCAGAAGTTGCTTGGGTTAGCTCTATTTGGATTGTAAATTACCCAACTTTTTCTTCGTATGAGAAAGCAAACCTTGGAGGAACACCTTTGCCAGCTGTTATTTTGGTTATTACATTCTATTTTATCTGGGGAGTAATTTCTCATAAGGCAAGTAGAACGCTCACAAAAAACGTGATGTTTGAATACATCTTGTTGACCATAATATTTTTAGCGGTCTTATTTTTATCAACCAAGTGGTTACCACAAATATAGGAGGCAACATGGACGAAAAAATAGAAGGAAAAACAAAACAAGCGAAGCCGACAATCCAGACGAGGGCTAAAAAAAACGATTATAAAGTTTTATTTATACTGGTATATTTTTTGATCGGTATTTTGGGGGGAGTTTTTGGCTCATTTGTCTATCTGGATTACAAAAGCCAGAATGGTGAGAATGTCTTAAGCAGGACTATTAGACAAAATGTTACAGAAAGTTCTGCGGTAATCGATGCTGTCAAAAAAGTTGGCCCTTCTGTTGTCAGTATTACCGGAGAAACTAAAACTGTTGATTTTTTTGGCAATGCGGGAAGCTCGAAAAGTTCGGGCACTGGTTTTATTATTGATAAAAACGGCTTAATAATTACCAACAAACATGTAGTTAGCAATCAGAATGCTAGTTACAGTGTCTTTACAAGTGAGGGAAAAGAGTACAAAGCCGAAATCAAAGCGATTGATCCTAGTAATGATATTGCCTTTCTAAAGATTAATGCCAACAATTTGCCCGTCGCTGAGCTAGGAAACTCGGATAGCTTACAGGTTGGACAATCAGTTGTGGCGATTGGTAATGCTCTGGGACAATATCAAAACACGGTGACGGCAGGCGTGATAAGTGCGATAGGTAGAGCCATCGAAGCAGGTGATAGCTCAAGTGGGAGTTCGGAATCGTTAGAAAATGTCATTCAGACAGACGCGGCAATTAATCCTGGCAATTCAGGAGGACCACTAGTCAATCTGGCCGGTCAGATTATTGGAATAAATACAGCCATAGATCAAAACGGTCAATCAATTGGTTTTGCAATACCGATCAATACAGCAAAGACTGATGTAGATAGTGTTATTTCAAAGGGTAAAATAATTAGGCCAATGCTTGGTGTCAGATATATTCCTATCACTAAAGAATTTGCCGCCAGCAATAACCTCTCTGTACCAGAAGGAGCATACATCTATGGTAGCAGAAGTGAACTAGGTGTTTTGCCGGGAAGTCCGGCAGAAAAAGCTGGTTTGAAGGATGGTGATATCATTACAAAGATTGGTGACAACAAAATTTCTGCCAGCCAATCACTATCTAGTATCATTGCAAAATATAAGGTGGGAGATAAGGTCAAAATTTCATATATAAGGGATGGTAAACAAAAAACCACTGAAGTGACGTTGACTGAAGCAAACTAGTCTCTCTAAAAAGTGGCATAAAATATGCCACTTTTTAGTCTAAATTCTTTAATGATTCAAGCCTGTCTGTTTCAATCAATTTATTGATCATTTCATCAATGTTGCCAGCCATAAAGTTTGGCAAGTTATGAAGAGAAAAACTTATTCGATGATCAGTAATGCGATCTTGAGGAAAGTTGTACGTTCGAATTTTTTCGCTTCGGTCACCTGTCCCAATCTGAGAGCGTCTCGCATCTCCACGTTTTTTTGCTTCTTCCTCCTGTCTTAGATTTAACAGTCGGGATCTGAGTATGGCCATGGCCTTATCACGGTTTTTAATCTGAGATTTTTGATCCTGGCAAGATACAGTTATATTTGTCGGGAGGTGGGTAATCCTAACAGCAGAATCAGTTGTATTGACACTTTGCCCTCCAGGACCGCTTGAGCGGAAAACATCAATTCGGATCTCATTTGGTTCTATCTTTAAATCAATCTCCTCTGCTTCAGGCAGAACTGCTACTGTAACTGTTGAGGTGTGGATTCTACCACCAGATTCTGTTTCTGGGACACGTTGTACACGATGGACGCCACTCTCGTATTTTAAATATTTATAAACATTCACGCCCGTAATCTCGAAAATGATTTCTTTAATTCCGCCTATTTCATTTTGGTTTGAGTTCAAAACTTCAATTTTCCAATTATTTTTTTCTGAATATCTAACATACATTCGGAAGAGCTCGCTGGCAAAAAGAGCTGCCTCATCACCGCCAGCGCCTGCCCTGATTTCTACGATAATATTTTTCTCATCATTTATATCTTTCGGTAGCAGCTCCAGCTCAATCTGCTCTGTCAGAACTTTGCTTTTACCCCTTTTGGTTATTAGCTCATCCTCAATCAGTTTGAGCATTTCTGGATCTGATTCGGCAGTAACAAGGACTTCTGTTTCATTAATTTCCTTTTGACACCTTTCCAGTTCATCAAAAAGATTAATCAAATTTTGAAGCTCAACCCTTTTTCTATTTAGTTGCGACAGTTTTTTTGGATCACTCAAGTTTGCCGGATCTGCTAACTCAGATTCAGTTAATTTATAATCATTTTTGATTTGTTCTAATTTGTCAAACATGGTTTAGATACAATTATAGCGTTTTTTAAGGCAAATCCTAAAAAACGCTATCCTCAAGTTTATTTTTCGACTTTATTATAGGTTGCGGGTAGTTCAACTAGCTCTTCTTTGAGCTCCTCTTTGATTTCAGCTATTTCCTCCTCAACTGTTTCTTCCTTGGCCATTTTTAATGTATGGTCAACAGTCTTTTTTTCTTCTCTTTTGGCCTCAACATTATCGGTTGTTTTTTGGGGCTTTTTCCCTTGAAGTACTTTGGCAGCTTCCATCCTTGAACGAAACTTATCAACTCGGCCGGCAGTATCAACCAATTTTTGTTTGCCAGTATAGAAAGGATGACAAACAGAACAAATCTCAACATTTATTTCGGGTACTGTTGATTTGGTTTCAAATGTGTTCCCGCAATAGCAGGTCACAATGGACTTTCCATAGTCTGGATGAATATCTTTTTTCATAACAGGAGAATTATAACTCGAATAATTACTTTTTTCAAGGGTTTGAGGTAAAAAACTCGTTAATAATTCCGATTAAAATTGACGGCTCACTATTTATTTGATAATATATTGTAGCTGAAATTATTATTACACACGCTTTTTGATGCTTTATTCCTGCCTTTTTGGCCTATAGAGCAGGGGAGAGAAGCGGAGGTTCCACTAACGGTGGAAGAAAAGGAGAAAATGGAAACAACCATTAAAGAAATGCTAGAAGCCGGGGTTCATTTTGGGCACCAGAAATCACGCTGGAATCCAAAAATGAGTTCCTTTATTTTTACTGAACGCGGGGGCGTTCATATTTTTGATTTAGTCAAAACCGAAGAACAATTGAAGGCAGCCCTAGACTTTATAGCTGAAAAAGCAAAAAACGGGGGAACAATATTATTTGTCGGAACCAAGAAACAAGCTCAAACGCTGGTAAGGGAAGCAGCCGAGTCTTGTAATATGCCTTATGTTAGCGAAAGATGGCTTGGTGGTATGCTCACGAACTTTGAAACCTTTTATGCAAGACTTAAAACATTAAAAACACTAAACACTAGAATCGAAAAAGAGAATTTTGCTACAAAAAAGCAACTGGTTGTGGCCAAGAAAAAGGCTGAAAAAATGGTTGAAAATCTAGGGGGGATAAGCACGTTACAGAAAATTCCTGATGTTTTGTTTGTTATTGACATAGTTAGAGAGCATAATGCGATCAAGGAGGCAAAAAAATCTGGTATACCGGTGGTTGCCGTAGTTGACTCAAACGCCAACCCTGATGATATTGACTACATCATTCCTGGAAATGACGACGCCGTAAAGGCTATTGCCCTTTACGTTAATGAAGTAGCCAAAACAATTAATAAATATAAGCCGGCTGTGGTAAAAGAAGATGAGGAGGCTAAATAAATGGCTGTAAATTTGGATGATATCACTAAACTAAGAGAAATGACCGGTGTTGGTATGATGGATTGCAAGAAGGCCCTAGAAGAAGCAAATGGCAATTTTGAAAAGGCAATCGAGTTATTGCGGAAGAAAGGGGCAGCTACAGCCGCCAAGAGAGCTGGACGTGAAGCTAATCAAGGTCTGATTGTTTCATATCTTCACAATAATCGCATTGGGGCGCTGCTTGAGTTAAATTCTGAGACTGATTTTGTCGCGCGCAACGAGGATTTCAAAAATTTAGCTAATGAGTTAGTAATGCACGTTGCTGCATCTGCGCCTCTTTATGTTTCCAGAGAAGATGTTCCTAAAGACCTAGTTGATAAAGAAAGAGAGATTGAAGCTGCTAAGATAGAAAATGAAAAGAAACCAAAAGAAATTGTGGAGAAAATCTTGGATGGTAAAATGAACAAATATTTTTCTACAATCTGTCTTTTGGAACAGCCCTATATAAAAAATCCAGATATCACGATCCAGGATTTACTAGATGAGAAAACAGCAGCAATTGGTGAAAAGTTAGTAATCAAAAGGTTTGCTCGATTTGAATTAGGAAACTAATTAAGGAGGGTCGATATGAATGTAGATGAAATTATTAAGGAATTATCGCCAAGGTTAGCCAAGGCGATTGAATTTTTCGAATCCGAACTTGCCAATATTCATACAGGAAGAGCGTCTGCCAACATGGTTGATTCTATTATGGTTGAAGCTTATGGTACAAAGCAGGCGATTAAGCAGGTTGCAAATATCATGATTCCGGAGCCAAGACAAATCTTGATTCAACCGTGGGATAAGACCATTACAGGTCAAATCGAGAACGCAATTCGCAACTCAAACCTAGGATTTAGTCCCGTGAATACCGGAGATGCTGTTCGGGTAACAATTCCTGAGCTAACTGAGGAGAGGAGAAAAGATTTTATTAAACTTGCTCGGGAAAAGACAGAAGAGGCGAGAGTCTCGATTCGAAATTCAAGGTCTGAAGCCTGGAGTGCAGTCAAAAAGGCCAAGAATGATGGGGAAATAGGTGAAGACGAAATGTATAGGGGAGAACATGTTATTCAAACCGAAATCGATACGTACAATAAACAGGTCGAAGAACTTTCAGATAAAAAAGAAAAAGAATTGATGGAGATTTAGTAGACAGCAAATACGAACTTTAACTCTAACTGAGGATATAACTACCTAATATGACCACATTAATAACCTTCATAATTGTTTTTGGCTTAATAGTTTTTGTGCATGAACTTGGTCATTTTACGGCCGCAAAAATAATGAAGGTTGGGGTAAAAAAGTTTGCTTTTGGTTTTCCCCCTAGATTGTGGTCTAAGAAAGTTGGCGAAACAGAATATGCCATTAATCTAATCCCTTTTGGTGGTTATGTAAAACTTGAAGGAGAGGATGAAGATACCGAAGAAGTTGATACAATAATTTTTGAACAAAAACCAGCTAAGGATGAGAAGAATGAGCGGGCAAAGAATAGTAAACGAAGCCTCCTTGACCTGAAACCAGGTGGTTTACTTCTGATTTTTTCTGCGGGCGTAGTAATGAATATTATTTTAGCGATAGTTATTTTGTGGGGTCTTTTTATGACTGGCTTTAAACCGATTGAACTTGGTCAATTTAGCCAAAAGATCTATCCTGGCATTGATGGTACGGGCGGAGTAAAAAGCACAGTTGTTGTGACCGTTGACGATGTTGAAAAGAATACTCCAGCAGCCAAAGAAGGCTTAAAAAAAGGCGACAAAATAATCAAAATCGATGGCAAACGGGTCTATTTCAGCGGTGAAGTGATCCAAGTTGTACAGTCGAAGATTAACCAAACAGGTGCAAGCGTATTATTGGAAATTCAAAGAGACGGCAAAATAAGTGAAAAAACTCTTACCACCTATAAATCCAAGTTAAAGGATCGAAGCGGCAAGGACTACGAAGTTAATCGTATTGGCATCATCTTAGAAACTGACGGAAAGTTGCAGGCAGGACCGATTATTGCCCTTAAGGATGCGATAATCTCCACTTGGAATATTGCTAAATATACCTTTATCGGTATTTTGGATCTTTTTGGCAAACTTTTTACCCAATTTAAATTATCTGAGAATATCGCTGGTCCAATTGGCTTAGTAGTGGTAACGGATTACTTCTCTCATCTTGGAATAACGGCGATTTTACAATTTATAGCTATCTTGAGTATTAGTGTCGCACTCTTTAACATATTGCCGATTCCGGCCCTGGACGGCGGATATATTGCTTTTATCTTGGCTGAAGTCATCACTAGGAAAAAACTTTCTCTAAAAGTAAAAAATGTTATTAATCTAATTGGCTTTGGCGCTCTGATTACTCTCATGGTTGTAGTTACCTTTAGAGACTTTTTCACTTTTGAAGTTGGTAATTATATATTAAAATTGTTTGGAAGGTAAAATGAAATTTTCAAACAGCTTAATAAAGACAAGAAAAGAAAAAGTAAAAGAAGCGGATAGTATAAACGCTGATTTATTGATTCGGGGAAACTATATTGATCAACTTGCCTCGGGGGTTTATACCTATTTGCCTTTGGGCTTTATAGTTTTGGACAAAATAGAAAGTATAATTCGTCAAGAGATGATTAAAGTCGGTGGACAGGAAGTTCTAATGCCGGTTTTGCAACCAAAAGAGAATTGGCTTAAATCGGGTCGTTGGGAAACGGTTGATGACCTGTATCGTTTTACTAGTTATTATACAAAAACAGAATTGGTATTAGGGCCGACTCATGAAGAAGTAGTTGTGCCTCTTGCCAAAAAATTTATTTTTTCATATAAGGATTTGCCAAAATATGTTTTTCAGATTCAAAATAAGTTTCGTGACGAAAAAAGGGCAAAAGCTGGTCTGCTCAGAGGGCGAGAATTTCTCATGAAAGATTTATATTCGTTTCATGAAGATGAAAAAGATTTGGATTTGTATTATGAGAGAATGGCCAAAAGTTATCAAAATATTTTTAAAAAACTGGAGATAGGTGACAAAACATATAAAACTTTTGCAACTGGTGGTAGCTTCTCAAAATATTCACATGAGTTTCAAACAGAGTCGGCATCAGGGGAAGATACTATTTATTTTTGCAGTAAATGTAAGGTAGCGGTGAATAAAGAGATTATTGGGGAACAGAAAGTTTGCCCCGAGTGTGGGAATAAAGAACTTATTGAGAAAAAAGCCATAGAGGTAGGCAATATTTTCAAACTAAAAACCAAGTTTTCTGAGCCTTTTGATCTAAAATATCTCGACAAAGCAGGTAAAGAAAAATTTGTGACAATGGGTTGTTATGGCATCGGTTTAGGACGACTTCTCGGTGCAATCGTCGAGGTCTCACACGATGAAAGAGGGATCATTTGGCCTAAGGACATCGCTCCATATCAGATACATCTAGTCAGTCTCGGGAATAGTCATGAGGTAATGGAAAAATCTAATAAATTATATGAAGACTTAAACAAAGCAGGATTTGAGGTTATTTGGGACGATCGTGAAGAATCAGCCGGCACAAAATTTGCAGATGCTGACCTTTTGGGTTGTCCGATAAGGCTGGTGGTCAGTGATAAAACTTATGAGAAAAATAAAATTGAAATAAAACTACGACAAACATCAAAAGTCGATTTGGTTGATGAGAGCCTTTTGATAAAAGAAGTTAATAAAGTTTTAGGAAGATAATGCTAAATAAAATTTTCGGCTATTTTTCCCATGACATTGGGATTGATTTAGGAACTGCAAATACCTTGGTTTACGTCAAGGGACGAGGCATTGTCATAAATGAACCTTCTGTTGTTGCTTTAAATATAAAGACTAAACAAATTTTGGCAATCGGAGAAGAAGCCAAAAAAATGGTTGGGAAAACGCCAAGCAACATTGTTGCCAGAAGGCCATTAGTCGATGGAGTCGTTAGTGATTTTGAAGTTACTGAACAAATGTTAAAGTACTTTATTGAGAAAGTACACAAGGAGAAATTTTCCTTGTTGCCCAGGCCTAGGGTTGTTGTCGGCATTCCCTCAGGAGTAACAGAAGTAGAAAAAAGAGCTGTTGAGGATGCCACGATGAACGCTGGGGCAAGATTAGCCTTCCTGATCGAAGAGCCTATGGCTGCAGCCATAGGGGCTAGATTGCCAGTTCAGGATGCGGCAGGGTCTCTAATCGTTGATATTGGAGGAGGAACAACTGAGGTAGCTGTTATCTCTCTTGGTGGTATTGTTGCATCCCGATCTCTCAGAATTGCCGGAGATGAGCTAAATGAGGATATTATTCAGTTCGCTAAAGATGAGTATAACTTGCTTTTAGGTGAGAGAACATCTGAGGACATTAAGATCAATATTGGTTCAGCATATCCAATGAAAGAACGACTAGAAGCTATAATGAGGGGGAGAGATCTGGTCACTGGTCTACCAAAGGCGATTACGGTTGATAGCGATCAAATCAGGCAGGCCCTGTCAAAATCAGTTATGGACATTGTTGAGGCAGTCAAAATGACTATCGAGGAGACACCACCAGAGTTAATTGCTGATATTATGGACAAGGGTGTTGTTTTAGCGGGCGGAGGCGCTTTGCTTCGTGGTCTTGATAAGTTAATCAGTGTTAATACAAAAATGCCAGTCCATATAGCTGACGATCCTTTGACAAGTGTAGTTCGCGGTGCTGGTCTTGTCCTAGAGGATATCGACGTACTGAAAGAAGTTCTCGTCACAACTCAGTATGAAAAATCGCCACGAATTGGTCGATAGGAGTTATTTATGAAGAGAAAGACAATTACAACCTTTTTCTTATTGTGTGTATTAGTTCTTGGTATTTTTGGAATTGATAGATTTATGAAATTAGGTTTAACAACAACGGCTGTTTCGTATATTTCTCCTGTTGGTATTGTTTTTTCGAATGTCGGCTCGGGTGTTACCTCATTTTTTGGAAATATTTCTAAAGTAGGTGGACTACAAAGTGAGAACAAAGACCTGACTGAGCGGCTCAATAAAGCGTTGATTGAAATATCTCGTCTGAGCGCAGATCAAAAGGAAAACGAATCCTTGAAGAACGATCTTAATTTTAAAAAAACTCATGATTTTGATCTCTTGGGTGCAAGGGTAGTATTTTTTGATCCTAATAATGTTAGAGAGACAGTTACTGTTGATGTAGGTTCGAAGGATGGGGTAAAAATTGGGAATGTTGTTGTCTCCCAAGGATTTTTAGTTGGAAAAGTAAAAAGCGTAACTGACCATACATCAAAAATTATCTTAATTACCGATACGGAAAGCGCGACTCCGGCGATGGTTGTTGACAAAAATATTACAGGAATTGTTAAGGGAAAGATTGGCAATGGTCTAACTTTAGACCAAGTTCCACAAAGCGATAAGATAGCTACTGGAGATTTGATTTCAACTAGTGGCCTTGGAGGAGATTTTCCAAAAGGATTACTAATGGGAAAAGTAGAAAATGTTCAACAAGTTTCTGGCTCTATCTTCCAAGCCATTGAAGTTCATCCCATGATCGATCTCAACAAATTAGAACGCGTTATGGTTATTCGGGGCTAGAAATGATATATTTTGTCAGCTTGTTAATAGTATTATTGTTCTCGTTTCTCGAACTATCATTTTTACCATATTTTACGGTTTTTAATATTAATATTTTTATGGTTTTGGCATATCTTGTTGCCCTATCAGTCAAGAGTCGGAACTATTTTCATATTGCATTAGCTCTAATCGCTGGCATAATCTTTGATTTTGCTAGTAGTGGTTTTATGGGACAATTTACCCTGACCTTCGTTTTAACTGTATTAATCGGCAGACTTTTTTTCTATCGAAAAACTAGTTATAAATCAGCTAACTCATTTTTGATTTTATTGATTGTATCGACATTGGTTGTGTATTTATTTCAAATACCAATACTTTTTGACAATAATTTTTACGGCTGGCAAAATTATCTGCTCAGTGTGCTTTTGGGAACGATCGGAACAGTTATCTTTGGCTTGATCATGTATCGATTACTAGAACCATATTTTAATTGGATTGAAGAGAAGACTGAGAAATAATTATGGCAAAAAAGAGCAAAAAGAATATTTTCAAGATCATAACAGGGCTAGAGAATAATAAAAAAAAGTGGCAAATAGCGACCAGCAAAACTGTGAGTTCCGAGAAATGGATTTATCATGTATTACCAGCTGATGCCGAAGCTCCAAATATTGAAGATGTTCGAAAAGCATCACCATTCTTGATCGTAATTGGGTTAGGGATCTTGATTTTTCTTCTTATCGGAGGTCGACTTTTCTCGCTCCAGGTGGTCAACGGCAGCCAAAACCTAAAATTAGCAGAAGGAAATAGAGTCCGTGAGAAGGTAATCAGAGCTCCTAGAGGAATTATCTATGATGCAAAGGGTTTACCGTTGGTAAAAAATGTACCTAATTACGACTTAACTATTACACCGAGCAACCTTCCTTATAGTAAAGAACAGAGAGAAACTGTTTTGCAGAAAACAGCTGCCCTGGCCAGTGTATCGATAGATGAGGTCAAAAAAAAGATTGCAGAGAAGGGGGTTAATTCAACTCAAGCTATATTAATTTCAAAAAATATTTCTAAGGATAATGCTATTCTGGTTGAATCGCAAATCAAAGATTTGAATGGGGTTCGGGTTGAAGTAAATCCGATTAGAGAGTATCTAGATGATGGACTCTTGTCTCACTCTTTGGGTTATGTTGGACGTATCTCTGAAGATGAGCTGAAAAAGAATCAGGACTATCTACTAAACGATTATATTGGCAAATCAGGGGTTGAAAAAACATATGAAAGATATCTCAGGGGTGTCACAGGGAAAGAACAAGTTGAAGTGGATTCGGAAGGAAGGAATGAAAAAATACTTGGGTCAACAGAACCGATCCCAGGCGATAATCTAAAATTATCAATTGACTTTGGTTTGCAACAAAAGATTACGGAGAGCCTCCAAAAACAAATGAAGCTGGCTAAGGTTAGCAAAGCATCAGCCGTTGCCATGAATCCACAGACTGGTGAAATATTGGCGATGGTTTCATTACCAACTTATGACAATAATCTTTTTGCAAAAGGGATAAGTGACGCAGACTATAGTAAGCTTTTGAATGATGAAAATAAACCATTGGTCTTTAGGCCAGTTGCCGGTGAATACCCATCTGGATCGTCAATCAAACCGTTTATTGCAGCAGGAGCGTTAGAAGAGGGAACTATTACTGAATCATCAACAGTAAATTCAACTGGAGGAATTAGAATTGGAGAATTTACTTTCCCAGACTGGAAGGCTGGTGGACATGGAGTTACGAATGTGTTAAAGGCAATTGCAGAGTCGGTCAACACCTTTTTTTATGCGATTGGTGGTGGTTACCAAAATATCAGAGGTTTGGGACCAGAAAAAATGAAAAGTTACCTGGAGAAATTTGGCTTTGGAAACTATGTCGGACTTGATATTCTAGGAGAATCAAAAGGCTCTATACCTGACCCAGAGTGGAAGGAAAGAGTAAAGGCAGAGTCGTGGTACCTAGGTGATACTTATAATATGGCAATTGGCCAAGGGGATGTTTTGGTGACACCGCTTCAAATTGCAAATGCTACTTCGATTATTGCAAACGGTGGAACATACCTTGAGCCCCATCTCGTTAGTAGTATTTTAGATGAAAATGGTCAGTTAAAAACTAAGCTTGATCCAAAGATTATAAAAAGTGGTGTTATCTCGGCTAAAACTGATGATATTATCAAAAGAGCAATGAGGCAAACAGTTACTTCAGGAAGCGCAGCCTCATTAAAGAATTTACCAGTAGAAATATCTGGTAAAACGGGTACGGCTCAGTTTGGCCCAAACAATTCTAAACAACATGCTTGGTTTACTTCTTTTGCACCATCAAGTAACCCCACGATTGAGTTAACAATACTTCTAGAGGGTGCTGGGGGTGGTGACGTCTATGCTGTACCAGTTGCCTCTGACGTATATAAATATTATTTTACGAGATAGGAGAGTAAATGATTACTAAATTGACCAAAAGCACAAGACGAAAAAAGAGTAGACCGGATATTGATAGCTATTTTTTGAAAATGGCCTTGATTGCATCAGAACGATCTACTTGTCGCCGTCACAGTGTCGGAGCTGTTCTGGTAAAAGACAAGATTGTTTTATCAACCGGCTATAATGGAGCGGCAAAAGGAGCAAAAGACTGCCTGGAGCTTGGTTGTTTGAGAGATGAATTAGGTATAAAAAGTGGCGAAAAACATGAAGTTTGTCGGGCAATACACGCTGAACAAAATGCGATTATTCAAGGTTCGAGTAAAGGGGTTGTACTAAACGACTCTATCATGTACTGTACTCATACCCCATGTAATATTTGCGCCAAAATGATGGCCAATGCTGGGGTTAAAGAAGTTGTAGTTTTTGAAGAATATAGTGATAACTCATTTAAGGATCTTTTTAAAGAATTAAGTATCAAGGTTACATTTTTGCCTCGGCCTGATTTAAATATAGAATTTTTTGAATAATTGCTCACAAAACTAAGCTGGTAGTAGAACCTAAATAATGTTAATATAAGCAACAGAAAAAAGTGAGGGAATAGAATTTATATTCCCTTTTAATTTTGTACCTTGAAAGATATTGGGGGCGATATGCCAACAAGAGCGACTGTTCTTATAACCTTTGAAGGTCCTGACGGTTCTGGTAAAACAACTCAATTTACAGAAGCTGTGGGATACCTCAAAACAAGCGGCTTTAAGGTTTTACCAATCAGAGAGCCTGGAGGAACACCCGCTGGGGAGGCAATACGCACTGTTCTATTACACGAGGCAAATATGGTGGCTAAGACTGAGCTTCTCTTGTTCATGGCTGCAAGGGCTGAAAATTACCACACGGTAATCAAAAATGCCTTTGGAGAGTATGACATCATCATATCAGACCGAAGCATTGATAGCAGTGTTGCCTATCAAGGATTTGCCAGAGGTATACCGGTCGAAGAAATAAAGTGGTTAAACAGATTTTCTACATCTGGAATTACACCAGACGTGACTTATCTCATGGATCTTGAAACACCATTGGCGGCACTTCGTATGAAGGATGATCTCGACCGAATGGAGCAGGAGGGACTAGCATTCCAGGAGAAAGTAAGGCAGGGTTTTCTACAACTTGCTCGTGAAGAACCAGAACGTTTTGTAGTCATTGATGGGAATTTACCAGTAGATGAGTGCTCCCGTGCGATAAGGGAAGATATGAATCGAAGGTTTTCAGAATTCTGATTGGAGGAACTAATGAAAAAAGCAGAACTCTCGGTCTATCTGTTACAGAACACACCGGACCCAGATCGTGCGGTCGCTGTGGCTGGCAGGCTCTGCTACGCCCCGGTCTCTGCATCTGAGCTACAAAGTGGCATGAGTGATGAAGATGTGGTAAAGCTGGTACGTATCCTTGTGCGTTCAGGCCACCATTCGGCCTTAGAGCACGCATCATTTTCTTTTGCTGTCGACGGGATCTCCAGAGCTTGCAGTCACCAATTAGTTCGTCATCGGGTCGCTTCATATAATCAACAGTCACAGCGATATGTACTGTTCAGCGAAGGTTCATTTGTTGAACCGCCCTCTATCTCGGAGGACACAGAAGCTGATCAAATCTTCTGGGAAGGAGTAGAAAACGCCAACCAGTCGTACCAAAGCTTGGTTAAAGTGCTTATAGCAAAAGGCAAAACAAAGGAACAGGCTCAAGAAGATGCCAGGTTCCTTCTGCCAAACGCGGCTGAGACGAAGATTGTCATTACCATGAACGCTCGTGAACTCCGTCATTTCTTCCAAGTGCGCTGTTGTAATCGTGCTCAATGGGAGATCAAAGCACTTGCCTGGTGGATGAGAAACATTGCCATTGAGCTTGCGCCCAATCTCTTTAGAGGCACTGGCCCTGGTTGTGTCTCAGGCGTTTGTCCTGAAGGCAAGATGACCTGTGGCAATCCATATCCACAGGACATCTAGTCAAACTACATTATGGCCGGCTAATCCCGGCCTTCTCTATTTTTATCATTGACCTTCTAACGCCTTTTTGATATTATACTTAGGCTAAAAGAATAATAATTCCGAAGACAGTAGCGGGCGAAAGCCATAAATAGCTACCGAGGAAAAGCGAAATGCTTTGTTTGTCTTCGGGAAACCGAAGACTTTTTGTTTTAATAGAGAGCTGGATAATTGTTTATTACCGAAAGGAGCTTGAGTGGCAATATCAAGAGAAAAAAAAGTTGAATTAATCAGTGAGATAACAGACAAACTAAAAAGGTCAAAATCAGTTGTTTTGACTGATTATCGAGGTTTGACTGTTGAGGATACAGATGAGATAAGAAAACAGCTGAGGGAAAAAGGTGTTGATTACAAGGTAATAAAAAACACCTTATTTAAAAAGGCATTGGAGGAAGCGAATTTAATAGTAAATTTAGATAACTTTGAAGGCCACCCGATTGCCGCAGCTTTTAGCTATGATGACGAAGTTGCACCAGCAAAAGTTACCTATGAATTCAGTAAAAAAAACGAAAATCTAGAAATTGTTGGCGGATTGCTTGATGGAAATGAAATAAATGCTATCGCTATCAAATCGTTAGCAAAATTGCCTGGCAAGGATGAGCTATATGCTAAGCTGGTTGGCTCTATAGCTGCTCCAATGAATGGTCTGGTCAATGTGATGGTAGGCAATTTACGCGGATTAGTAAATGTTTTGAATGCATATAAAGAGCAAAAGAGTAATTAATTTATAAAATACAATTTTGAAAGGAGACATATGTCTGACGAAGAAAAAAAAGAAGAAGTAGTAGTAGTAGTAGCTGAGACTGTAGAGGAAGCAGTTGAAGCAGTCGAGGAAGCAACAGAAGCCGTTGAAACGGCTGAAGAAGCTGTAGCTGAGGCTAAGGATGTAGTTGAGGAAGTAAAAGCCGAAGAAAAGCCGGCAGAACCGGTCAAAGAAGAGAAGCCAGAACCTTCTGGCAAATTCAAAGACTTGATTAAAGATATAGAAAGTCTAAGTGTAATCGAGCTATCTGAGCTAGTAAAAGCACTTGAAGAAAGGTTTGGTGTCAGCGCTGCTGCTCCTGTAGCAATAGCGGCCACCGGCGTTCCAGCTGCTGGTGCTCCAGTAGAAGAGGAAAAAAGCGCATATAATGTAGTTCTGACGTCAGCTGGTAGCAATAAAATCGGAGTAATCAAAGCTGTCAGGGAGGTTCTCCCAGATCTAGGCCTCAAGGAAGCAAAGGATCTTGTGGAAGCAGCTCCAGCAACCGTTAAAGAAAACATGAAGAAAGAGGAAGCAGAGACGGCTAAGGAAAAATTAACTGCAGCTGGCGCAACCGTTGAACTTCAATAATTAGCAGAAATGTCAAAAAAGAGGTGGTCTATTCGCCTCTTTTTTGGATTAGTGATATATTTTATTATATGAAAGAGAAGTTGCTGTATCGTATTCTAGATTATGGCTTATTTGCTTTATTTATGGCTTTACTTGCACTAAACATCATCGGTTTGACTCTTGCAAATCTCAGCTATAATGGGGAATTCGACCTCTTGGATTATCCTTTTAGCTATCTCGGTATGACCAAAACCCTAGAAGGATTGTCAAATACAAAAGCTCTTATATTTTACGATATTGACATGATCTTATCCGGCACAATGATGTTACTAATTGCCTTATATTTTTTACAAAAGGAAGAATTGAAGAGTAATACAAATAAAGCTGTTATCTCTGCAATCTGTGGCTTAGGGTTTATTGTTGCGGTTTCTCCTGATGATACTATGCATTCGTTACATGTGATTGGATCCGCTACCTTTGTCGCCTCATTATGGATTTTATCAATGATTTTCTTAAGAGAAATTAAGAATAAACTCTCAAAGGTAAAATACTATTTTTTCTGGTCGATTTTACAAATTCCGATTATCTCATACGCTATTTCAGTTTTTCTTGATAAACCCTATGATGGTTTTCTTCAAAAATTCGCCTTGATTGGCCTCTTAGTTACTCTGATATATTCAACAAGAAGATTATCTGTTAATTGAAGCTATTTCGTCTTATAATAAGCATTCAATGAAAAATTTTAGTTTTAAATTAGTAAAAAATGATCATGAAGCAAGGCTTGGTCTTATCTCAACACCCCACGGAAAGATAGAAACACCAGTATTTATGCCAGTTGGTACTCTCGGATCTGTAAAAACAGCGTCTCCTGATGAGGTTGCAGAACTAGGTGCACAAATCATCTTAGCTAACAATTACCATCTATATTTGAGGCCAGGGGTTGATATTATTGCAAAGGCTGGTGGAATTCACCGTTTTATTAGTTGGGAGAGGCCTATTTTAACCGATTCCGGCGGTTTTCAGGTTTTTTCATTAGGAAGAGGCAATAAAAACGACAGAAGTTTGGTGAAAATTAACGAAAAGGGAGTCGAATTTCGTTCTCATCTCGATGGCTCGACGCATCGGTTTACACCAGAAAATGTTATCAGGATGCAGGAAAAAATAGGAGCCGATATTATAATGTGTCTTGATGAATGCGCCCCGCATGATTCAGATTATAATTATGCTCGAGATGCTATGGAGAGGACACACAATTGGGCAATAAAATGTCTTACTGAACATAAAAAGAACGAACGTAAATCAGACCAGGGTCTCTACCAAGCAATTTTTGGTATTATACAAGGGGTTATTTATGATGATCTTAGAATACAATCTGCAAGATTTATTAGTGAACAAGATTTTGACGGAATTGCTATTGGAGGCTTATCGGTGGGTGAAAGCAAAGATGAAATGCATCATATATTGGAAAGTATTGAGCCTCTTTTACCAAAAGACAAGCCAAGATATTTAATGGGAGTTGGCTCACCAGAGGATCTACTAGCAGGAGTTGAACGTGGAATAGACATGTTTGATTGCGTTTTGGCAACACGGATTGCACGAAATGGCACGGTTTGGACGAGAAAAGGGAAGTTAAATTTGAATAATGCTGCTTTCTCAGCCGATTTTCAGCCTATTGAGAAAAAATGTTGTTGCTATGCGTGTCAAAACTTTTCTAGAGCCTATGTTGCACACTTATTAAGAGGAAGGGAAATATTAGGCATCAGACTGACAACTTTACATAATTTACACTTTATAATGAGGTTAATGGACGAGATACGGGAATCAATCAGGGAAGACCGCTTTACTGATTATAAAAAGGATTTTTTGCATGATTTTCTAAAATAGTTTATAATGACAGCCCGTGTGATAAAATAATTGTATAAATCAAAACAAAAAGGAGTAGTATGGATGACAGATTAAAGAGAGTACAGAAACTTTTAGATGCGGCAGAAGCCGATTTACATACAGCGAGAAGCCTGATGAGAGAGATAATGGAATTAGGTGATAATGTTGCAATTGACTTAAAAGGGAAGGCCAAGGATCTTTCGGTACTTGAGGAAGGGAAAATTGTAGAGGGTGTCTTTAACGGGCAAGTGATGGTAGGAGCAGATGATAAAGAATACCAAGTTCCGGCAAATTATGCATCAAAGTCAAAACTAGTTGAGGGGGATACGTTAAAGTTAACTATTGGGGACGACGGCAGTTTTATGTTTAAACAGATCGCCCCAACAGAGAGAAAGAAGATTATTGGCATACTGAGTCAAAGTGACGGAACATACACCGTTAATGCGGAAGGTAAAAACTATAAAGTTCTCCAAGCTAGTATTACCTATTATAAGGGCGAGCCTGGAGATCAAGCTACTATTATTATTCCAAAAGAGCATGATTCTACGTGGGCTGCGGTAGAAAATATAATAAAAAAAGGTGATACAGAGCCAGCTCAAAACTCTGACAGCTTCTTTGCGCCTGGAAAGGCTGAAAAAAAGCCTGACGGGCAAACGACTCAAAACGAAAAAACTGACACAAAGGGAAAAGAAGAACTTTCCAGCTCTGACCAAAACTTATTGGAAAAGCTCAAGCCTGAGGAAGTAGAGCCAGTAAGCTCTAACACAATCCATGACATGCATACCATTTCCGATGAACAGACAACAGACTCTTCGAATGAGGGACAAGTTATTCCCGAATCTGCAGAGGCTCAAACCCAAGACAATCAAGAGATCAAAGAACTCGAAATATAATATTTTCCACTGCCTTATCCACCAAAAACGTCATATTATAACCAGAAACAAGCCATTTTAGCCTTAAAACCAAGAGCTAAAAATATTATAATGTGTATTGTGGGTTTCTAAAGGAGGCTAAATGGGGCAACTCGCTCTCTATCGGTCGTATAGGCCAAATAACTTTGATGAGATCTACGGACAGGATCACATCATAAAGGTTTTAACAAATGCAGTAAAAACAAAAATGTTTTCTCATGCGTATTTGTTTTGTGGTCCTCGTGGGACAGGCAAGACTTCCGCGGCGCGAGTTTTAGCCAAGGCTATAAATTGTAATAAAAACATAAACGGAAATCCAGATAACTCTTGTCCAAATTGTTTGGCAATCAATGAAAATAAGTCCATGGACATCATAGAAATTGATGCTGCATCACACACCCAGGTTGATAACATCAGGGAGGTTATCATTGAAAGAACTCATTTTGCTCCAACAAGCCTGAAATACAAAGTATACATTATTGATGAAGCACATATGTTATCGAAATCCTCATTTAATGCGCTACTAAAAACATTAGAGGAACCTCCAGAACACGCGGTCTTTATATTAGCTACCACTGAAGTTAATAAAATTCCACCAACAATTATTTCTAGATGTCAGCGATTTGATTTTAAAAGAATCTCAAACCTTGATCTAGAAAAAAGACTAACTCATATAGCAAAGCAGGAAAAAATCAAGATTACTGAACAGGCGATAAAATTTATAGCTAAAACAAGTGAAGGCGGATTTAGGGATGCTATTTCACTTCTCGACCAAGTTTCTTCCGTCGGTGAGAAAGAGATTACCGAAAATGAGGTAGGAGATGTCGTTGGTATTTCTGATGCAACAAACATTGAGGACTATCTCTATGCCATCAAGGGAAAAAAGTCTGAAAATGGGCTTGAGGTTATAAGAAGGGTAGTTGAACAAGGCCAGGATGTGGGACAGTTCCAAAAGAGTCTCATAGATTACCTCCGAAAATTGATGTTGGCATCAATATCCGGGGTAAGTGAGGTCGAATTCTCCATTAATTCCTCAAAGGTTGCTTCTGATATTATTAATGGAGTAGCAATCGACGAAATTGTTAGAATTATTGATATTATTATGGAGAACGGTCAAACATATCGTTACTCTTCTTTGCCACAATTAGGATTAGAGGTTGCCACAATTAAAATTTGTAATGGTGATGATAAACATAAGTCTGATGCGTTAGATAATGCTAAATCTTCACCTCAGGCCGCAGGCCAAATCAACACAGAGAGCCAAGCGCAAGTAAATCAAGAACCCGCCAAAAAAGGCAAAAAGCCCTCGCCAATTAAATGGCAGGAACTACTAATGGAGATCAAGTCTACAAACAATTCAATCCACGCCTTCCTCAAGGTGAGTGAACCTGAGTTCGAAGGTCAGACAATCTGCCTTTATTTCCCATACAAATTTCATAAGGAACGGATTGAGGATGTAAAAAACAGGCGGATTGTAGAGGATGCTCTGAAAAGAGTTTATGGCACTGACTATAAGGTCAGATGCATTATAAAAACAAATAATAATGGTGGTGCCAAACCGATTAACGATGATCTTTTGGATGATGCTTTAGAGATCTTTGGCGGGGAAGTTATTGAGTAAGCTGCGAGGGGAGAAAGGTAAAAGATAATGGCAAAAGAAGATATCCATATTCCACCTCAAAATTTGGAAGCGGAAGTGTCACTTCTTGGTTCGATCCTTCTAGACAAAGAGGCGATCGTCAAAGTAGCAGATATTGTAATTGCAAGCGATTTTTATAAAGATGCACATGGAGACATTTATCAAGCGATGCTTAAGCTCTATGAGCACAGAGAGCCTATAGATGTTGTAACACTAACCAACAAACTAGAGGAGGGTAAGAAATTAGAGCAAATAGGTGGAAGTAGCTATATAGCAACATTGGCTAGTTCAGTACCATCAGCCGCCCACATCACAAACTATGCAAGGATCGTCTCTGGAAAATCACTTTTAAGAAGATTGATACGTGCATCCACAGAAATAGCCGACCTGGCAATGAAAGAAGATGATGAGATCACAAATATTCTAGATAAATCAGAGCAAGCGGTTTTTAAAGTATCTCAAAAGCACCTAAAGGAAAATTTTATACCAATTAAAGATGTTTTAACTGAGAGTTTTGATCGTATCGATGAGCTTCACAAGGACAAGGGGTCAATAAGAGGTGTTCCTACTGGCTTTAAGGACCTTGATAATCTATTGGCTGGCTTGCAGCCCTCTGACCTGGTAATTCTGGCCGCTAGACCATCAATGGGCAAAACAAGTCTAGCTTTAAATATGGCTCAACATATAGCAACTGTAGAGGGTATTCCTGTTGCTATCTTTTCGCTCGAAATGAGCAAAGAGCAGCTTTCAGACCGTTTGATTTGCAACGAAGCACATTTGGATTCATGGAAATTACGTACTGGTAACCTGGATGATGCAGACTTTCCTAAAATTGGTCAAGCCATGGCTACTCTAGCCGAAGCTCCTCTCTGGATTGATGATTCAAGTGGAATAAACGTCTTAGAGATGAGAACTAAGGCTCGCAGACTTCAGGCGGAACATGGACTTGGTCTTGTAGTTGTAGATTATATACAGCTGATTCAAGGCAACGGATCAAGTAATAGGGTAGAAGAAGTTTCGAACATATCACGTTCACTAAAGGGGTTAGCGCGTGAGCTAAATGTCCCAGTTGTTGCACTTTCTCAATTATCTAGAGCGGTAGAGAATCGACCTTCTAGAATACCACAATTGGCAGACTTGCGTGAATCTGGTTCAATCGAACAGGACGCTGATGTCGTAATGTTTATTTATCGAGAAGATTATTATGAACAGGACACTGAGAGGAAAAATACTGCTGATATTTTGATACGAAAGCATCGTAATGGCCCAACTGGTCAGATCGAATTGTATTTCAAACCAGAACAAATGAGATTTACAACAGTTGACAAGAAAAGAGAAACGATTTCTGTCTAAATAACGTTGCTAGAAAGATAAAAGTATTTTATAATTTATTGTGACAAAAAATAAAATAAAAGTACTCCGAAAGGAAAAGATGACTACAAAACCAAATAATAACCTTACATCATTTAAAGTTGATTTAAGTGCGTCTGTTTTAATAGGTCTGATGGCAGGCCTTTTTGCTTCAATCGTTTTAACAAATTTAGATTTTTTTGGTAAGACAGTTGCCGGGATTAGTTTAAGTATACCTATAGTTATTGGTGGCTTTATCATGCTATGCGTTGCAGGCATAATAGTTGCCCGTGTAGTTGGCCGCTTATTACCAATCTTCTATAAGTTTGGTAAATTCGGCGAAGCCGGGGGTCTAAACTGGCTGGTAGATCTCGGCATCGTTAATTTATTAATTCTAGTTACTGGCTATAGTACCGGAATATATTTCATATTATTTAAAGGGATATCTTTTGCCTCTGCCTCTACAAATAGTTATTTCTGGAATAAATTCTGGGTTTTTAGGGGCGTAAAAAAACAAAGCGAAACAAAGGAAGTTGGTAAGTTCGCGATTGCTACAGTTTTAGGAATGTTAGTAAATATTATACTAGCGAGCTCAATTGCCTTTATTGGGCCATTGATTTTTGGAGGAATTAGTTCAAAGTCATGGGCCAACATTGCTACTATAGTTGGTTCACTAACAGCCATGATTTTTAACTTTTTGTTGTATAAAATTTGGGTTTTTAAGGATCGTTAATCTATTAGCTAATGCAAGACAACTCAAAACAAATAAAAGATTCAAAGTTTTTTTTGGTCAAAAAGAAGCTGAAAGAGAAACAAACTTTCATAATCCTGATTTTGATAATTCTTTTGGCATTATTTTGGAGAATTTATGAGATAAACGTTTTCCCAAAAGGATTATCAAATCTCGAGTTAGGCTATTTGAGAAAAATGGCAGATATCTCCAAGAATCATTGGTTTATCCAGGCCCCAGACATTACAAACGCAATATATCTATATCTTTTTGCTTTTCTAGGCAAGATCACTGCGTTCAACATTTTGTTGCTTCGTATTTTCCAAGTTCTGATAGGTACATTGACAGTTTATTTATTTTACCTATTTGCAAAGGAATGGTTCAACAAACAGATCGCCTTGCTGTCTGCTCTTTTTTTGGCTGTAACTTCATTCCATGTAGCAGTGTCAAGGGTTATCGAGCCGGCAATCCTTACCCCACTATTTATTATCCTTTTGTCTTACCTTTTGACTATAGCATTAAGAACTGGTAGAAAAATTAACTTTCTATTATTAGGTCTTTTTTCAGCTTTAGCTTTTTATGTTGATAAGCTCTTTATTTTTCTGCCAGTTCTTTTAATTGTTTTTTTTGTTTATTTCTATTACAAAACTCCAAAGGTTTTTTTGAAATATTGGTTAAGTTTTATTGTCTTTTCTGTTCCATTTGTTTTATTTTTACTCCCATATCTATTTTTATTACCTATAAATATCTCCAAAATAGCTAACTATTTTGATCCAGGATCATTTGGTCAATATTTCCTAAATTTGGGGGGCAATGCTCAATCCTTAGTCTATCAATCAGTGCCAAATCAATTATTTTACGTTGGATTGGAGCCAATCTTAAGTCCTTTTTTGGCAATTACGTTTATTGTAGGAATCATTTATGTTCTCTTTCATATAGACAGGCGGCAGTACTTCTATGTCTTTGTTTTGTTCCTGGCTCTACTAGGAACAATCTCTCTAACAAACAGGCAACAAACCGTTAATCTATTATCTTTGTTACCATTGGCCTTGATCTTCTCCTCTGTTATCCTAAGCTACTTTCTTCAAAATTGGCTAAAAACCTTTCCGATCAATCAAACTGCAAAAATATTTCTAGCTTTTATGTTATCAATTTTCATTTTTTTGACGGTTTATTACAATTATGAAGCATATTTTTTCGCTTGGGGTAAAAGTCAAGCCGTGCAAAAACTATATACAAATACCTTTGATTATAAAAAATAGATTATTTATAATGAGTTGAGATAAAGGAGCAAGATGAGTCAAAAAAACGAAAAAGAAGAAATATACCTTTCTATCATTGTCCCCTTTAAAAATGAGGAAAAAAGATTAAGAGAAACAATTAAACAAATTCTTGAATATACAGGTAAATGTAACTTTAAATGCCAGATAATTTTGTCAGATTCTCACAGCAACGATCATTCTCTTGAAATAGCTAAGGAATATGCGAAGAAATTTGATCATATAGAATATACGGAGCCTAAGGATGATCGAAAAGGTAAGGGACAGGCTATTCAGGATGGTATTTGGGCATCAAATGGCAAATATGTGCTATTTATGGATGCTGATAGTTCGACAAAAATTTTCGACGTTGATAAGCTTCTGCCATTTGCAAATAACTATGAAATCGTTATGGGTTCAAGATATATAAAAGAGCCTCACCCATATCAATCAAATTATTTCCAAGCACTTTTTCATGGCATAAAAAGTCTGTTTGAGGTTTTAATTTTCGGGCACTCGAAAGATTATATGGCCAAGGGTAAGCAAGGCCGACTTAGACAGTTTATTAGTCGGGGCGGCAATTTAGCTTTTGCGGTACTTTTGAACCAAAGTTACATTGATCAAAGATGCGGATTTAAGTTGTATAGAGCACCTATAGCAAAATTCTTAGCAGGACTTCAAAGAATTTATCATTTTGGGTTTGATACCGAGTACTTGGCAATCGCTCAAAAGTACAAGTTCAAAACAATAGAGATTCCCGTTGATTGGTTTGATGTAGCAGAAGGAGCAACAGTTAATCCTATAAAAGACTCTATAAATTCTTTTCGTGATATTTTCAAAGTACAATGGAATCTGATAAGCGGTAAATATAATAAGAAAAACGCTAGAAAAAAATTAGGAAACTTATTTGAGGAAGTTATATTAAACTGGAAATAACAAAAATAAAATAGGAGAGTATTGTGGGCTTTATAAAAAAATACCTGATAGGTTTGATAGTAATTGGTTTGTTAGCAATAATGTTTGTTTTGATGTTCTTCTCGGCAAAAGGAGATTCACCGATTGTTGATGAAATAGCACATATCCCATCTGGTTTTTCTTACATAACGACTGGGGATTATCGATTAAACCCCGAGCATCCGCCTTTGATAAAAGACCTAGCAGCTGCTCCTTTGGTCATCTGGGGAGCAAAATTTCCATATGATTTATGGAAGGCTAATAACCCAGTTATCAATAACCAATGGGAAATGGGTTGGGAATTTATATACAGATCAGGTAACAATCCGGATACCCTTGTTTTATTAGCTAGGATACCGATGATGCTCCTATCCTTACTCTTCGGATATTTTGTTTTCAGGTGGGCCAAAGAACTTTTTGGACCAAAGGCTGGTATATTGGCCTTGATACTTTACGTTTTTAATGCCAATATCATTGCTCACTCAAGGTTTGTTACCACAGATCTTGGTATATCTTTTGCACTTTTTTTAGCCATGTACACCCTTTACCATTTCATTCAAAAGCCTACGAAAGTGAATTTTTGGCTTGCCGGGCTTGGCTTTGGGCTTACACTAATTACCAAGTTTTCAGCTGCTATTTTAGGTCCTACATATATCATAATTTTTATTATGTTGTTGATTAGAAAGGGTGATAAAAGTGAAAAAGGGTTCCTGGCTAAGATTAATGATAAAAGATTATTGAAGAGAGCTTGTAGCGGATTTCTTTCCTTCTTATTTATTGTATTAGTTGGTTTTACTTTTATGTGGCTTTTTTATATACCACATACAATAAATATGCCTGCATCTGTACAGAAAGGATTAATAGAAGAATCATTGCCTGGGTCTACCTTTATACCAACTACTGCCCGAAATGTACTTGAACCAATGGCCAACAATGCCTTTACTAAGCCACTCGGTCAGTGGTTTCTTGGCTTTTTTATGGTTACAAGTCATGTCGAAGGTGGTCATGATGCTTTCTTAATGGGAAAAACCTCAAATCAGGGCTGGTGGTACTACTACCCGGTTACTCTGGCAATAAAGACTGCCATTCCATTCTTTATCCTTCTCTTGTTAGTTCTTCTTTTTTGGAAAAAACTTGATCATAAAGGTTGGTTTACTGAGACATATCTCTGGGTACTACCTATAGTACTAATGGCAATGGGTATGCAAGGCAAGATAAATCTAGGTGTTCGCTATATGTTGCCCATTTATGCGTTTTTATTCCTTTTTGTCGCAAGGTTAGCTAAACTAATTGATTTTAAGGCCCTTAGAAAGAATTTTTCCATCCTCACTATAGTCATCATTGCCTTAGTAGTCTGGTATGTATTTGAGGCCTTTTTAATTTTTCCTCACTACCTTTCTTATTACAATGAGTTCATTGGGGGTTACAAAAACGGTTACAAATATCTAACTGACTCAAACACTGACTGGGGGCAAGATATCAAGCGTCTGGATCAGTGGGCAAAGGACAATAATGTTAAGGAGATATATGTAGATGTCTTTCCAGGAAGCTTCTCCTCTCGTTACTACCTAAAAGACAAGGCCATTGAATGGCATGTTCAAAACGGTCGTCCGAACGGCTATTTTGCACTCAGCGCCACTTTTTATCAAAACTCAAGGTTGAAAAAGAAGGCTAATGGTGGGATGGATTATTCTTGGCTGGACAATATCAAACCGATAGCCAATATTGGTGGTTCAATCTTGGTCTACAAGCTTAATTAACTTGAATTCAATCATCTAATATATTAAGATTATCTTGCTTCAAAAAAGTAAAGAAAGGATTTTAGATGTTTGGAAAAGCTAAAGAACAATTAGATTTTGTTAAAAAGGCGAGGGAAATCCAAAAAAAATTAAAGGATGAAGTTATTACCGTTGAGTCAGGAGCTATTACGATTGTTATAAACGGTGAACAAAAGATCCAAAAAGTCACAATAAATAAAGAAGATGTAGATGTTGACCGTTTAGATGTATTAGAGAAGGACATTAAAACCGTTATAGAAAGTGCTATTAAAAAATCCCAGGAGATTGCCGCCAATTTGATGAAGGATATGGGTGGCTTTCCGGGAATGTAATTAAAAATCGAGATATTCTTTGAACATTATACCAAAAAGTATTCAGGATTTGGTCGATGAGCTTTCGAAGTTACCGGGAGTTGGTTCGAAGACAGCTCAAAGATTAACTTTTTATTTACTTAGAAGTTCCGACAATGACATCAATGAATTAGGAAATTCGGTTCTGAATCTAAAAAAGGATATTAAAATTTGTTCAACCTGCTGCAACTTCACTGATAATGATCCCTGTATCATTTGTTCCAGCCAAAATCGTGACAAAGGTATCATTTGTGTTGTCGGTGAGCCCTTGGATGTTGTCGCTTTTGAAAAGACAGACTTTACAGGACTCTACCATGTTTTAGGCGGCGTTATTTCACCGGTTGAAGGAGTTGGCCCAGATGATTTATATATAAAAAAGCTCATAGACAGAATAAAAAAGGACAAGGTCTCTGAAGTTATTTTGGCAACAAATCCCAATCTGGAAGGTGAGACAACGGCATTATATTTGCAAAAATTGATTCAACCTCTGGGTATAAAGATAACCAGAATAGCTCGGGGTTTACCTGTTGGTGGTGATTTAGAATATGCTGATGAAGTCACCCTAACACGTTCTTTAGAAGGACGTCGCGAATACTAATATTATTCACTATAAGTTATTTCGCCTATATAATAGAAAAATAAGGAGATAATGTGCGAAACTTTTTACGTGTCATAAAAGTAGCCAGTGTTTATAAAAAATTAACTTTTTTGCTAATATTTTTTTCTATGGTTGCGATTACTTTTGATTTGGTACAGCCACAAATTATCAAACTATTCTTTGATTTGGTTGAAAAACAAATCAAGGGTAATCTACCTTTTTATCAAGTCTCCAATCAATTTTGGCTTTACATAATTTTATTTGCCATTGTTATCACTGCACAGGCAGTCTTCAACCAATTTGACAACTATGTTGGCAGCGTTTGGTATAACAAAACAAGAACAAAGCTTATAAGCAATGTTTTTAGCCATGTTACAACCCTATCATTAAGTTTTTTTGAAAAAAATCCAGCTGGGAAAATCAAAGAAAGGGCCGACAGAGGAACCGAGGAGTTACTAGATACTGCCGAGGGGATATATTATGAGATTCTACCTCAAATAGTTTATATACTAATTGCAATGTATTTCCTATTTAGTGTTAGCCTTTACTTTGGACTAATATTATTTGTCGGGGTTCCTTTGTTCGTCTTGGTCAGTATTGTTTTTATGCATAAACTAAACGAATATCAGGATAATTATAGAACCTCAGAAGAGACCTCATCATCAATTGTAGTTGAAACCCTTGTAAACATAAAAACTGTAAAATCTTTTGTAACTGAGATAAAACATGCCCAGGACCTAAAAAAACAATTAGGCATATCGCAGGACAACTCAATCAAACGCTCTTACGCTTGGGTAAAAATGAATATTTACCGTTATGCAATCGTGAACACAGCTCAAATATTGATACTTGGGGTTGGGGTTTACTGGGTTTTAAATAACAAAATTACATTAGGTGCCTTTTCACTTGCATGGGCATATACCAACAGATCCTTTTCTCCCCTCTGGTACCTCACTCGAGTAGTAGATAGGATACAAAAAAATTTAAGGAGCGTTAGACGAACCTTTGAAATATTAGATACTTTGCCAGAGATCAAAGACAATCAAAGAGCAAAAAATCTGAAAATAACTGAAGGTAAGATAGATATTAAGCATTTGAGTTTTGGGTACAACAATGACGATAATATGGTACTTAAAGATTTCGATCTTACGGTACCAAATAACAAATCAATCGCATTCGTGGGAAAGAGTGGAGTTGGTAAATCAACAATTATTAAATTATTGCTACGTTTTTACGATCCAAATAAAGGTGATATTTTGATAGATGGCCAGAACATTAAAGATGTCACCCAGAAATCATTGCGGGAAAGTATAGGCGTTGTAATGCAGGATTCGTCACTCTTCAATGATACAGCTCTAAATAATATCTCTTACGGAAATACAAAGGCAAAGAAAGTAGATGTTATAAGGGCTTCCAAAATGGCTAATGCACATGATTTTATTATGAAGTTGCCACAAGGTTATGATACCGTTGTGGGGGAACGAGGGGTCAAATTATCAGGAGGTGAGCAGCAAAGGATTAATATTGCTAGGACAATATTGAAAAACCCTCCAATCCTGATTCTGGATGAGGCGACTTCAAGCCTTGACTCAGAAAGCGAGAAACTAATACAAGACGCTCTTTGGAATCTGATAAGGGGTCGGACTACTATTATAATTGCTCACCGCTTATCTACAGTTATGAGGGCTGATTTGATTGTCGTCATGGATAAAGGTAAAATATCTGAGATGGATACACATAAGCAATTAGTAAAAAATAATGGTATTTATTCTAAACTATTTAAGATTCAATCTGGTGGGTATTTACAATAATGAAGATCTACAACACACTTACCAAGAAGAAAGAAGAATTTAAGCCGCAGAAGGACATGCAGGTAAAAATGTATGTTTGCGGACCGACGGTCTACGATCATGCTCATCTAGGAAACCTTCGAACATATATTAATACGGATCTTTTGAGAAGATGGCTAAAATATTCCGGCTATGAAGTAGAAGAAGTAATGAACATTACTGATATCGATGATAAAACTATCAAGAGGTCTATAGATGAAAAAGTTCCGATCAAAAATGTTACTCAAAAATACGAAAAAATGTTCTTGGATGATTTGAAAAAACTAAATATAGAGATTCCAGAAAAAATGCCACATGCCACAGGTGATGAAGTTATCGATCAGATGATAATGATTGTTCAAAAACTACTTGATGACGGATATGCATATAAATCTGACGATGGTTCTGTGTATTATTCAGTTAAAAAATTTAAAGGATATGGCAAGCTTTCTGGTATTGATTTGTCGGGCATCAAAGAAGGCGCTAGAGTAGCTCAGGATGAATACGAAAAGGAAAATGCGCAAGATTTTGTTCTATGGAAGGCTCACAAAGATGGTGAACCAAGTTGGGATGCTCCATTTGGCAAAGGTAGACCAGGCTGGCATATTGAATGTTCGGCTATGAGTACAAAATATCTAGGTGACACTCTCGATATCCATGCAGGGGGCGTAGACTTAATTTTCCCGCATCACGAAAACGAAATAGCACAGTCAGAATCATTCACTGGTAAAAGGTTTGTTAATTACTGGTTCCACTGTGAACATCTCATGATGGAAGGCAAAAAAATGTCCAAATCATTGGGGAATATCTATACCTTAGATGAAATGTGCCAGAAATATAAAGTTAAACCTCATGCCTTTCGATTGCTCGCTTTGATGAGCCATTATCGTGAACCATTAAACTTTACAAAAGAATCGATTCTCCAATCAAAATATACTCTACTAGATTTAAGAACATTTTGCTTTGAGAATTCAAAAACAACAAATAACGACTTTCCATTAGAAAGATTATTAAAACTGAAAAAAAGTTTAATAGAGAGCTTAAACGACGACCTAAATACATCATTTTTCTTTGCTAAACTGCAAATGTTTATAAAGGAAATAAATACAAAGAAATCATATAGTAAAAATATTTATGATTTTTTATTAGATATAGACAAAATTCTAGCTATAGGATTAGATAACTTCATAGACATCCGCGAAAAAACAACAACTACGTCATCTTCATCTTCTACGTCTACAACAACTACGACACTTCCCTATATAAAAAGTATTGCGGATATAAATCATTATATGGAAAGAAAAAATGATGAGGAAAAGGTAGATTTTCTTTTTGATGAATATATGGAAGCAAAAAATAGAAAAGACTATGATTTATCAGATAAAATACGAGGGTTATTGTTTGACCATGGATGGATTGCTGAAGATTATTATGGCGCCTATCGCCTCAGAAGAAAGTAATGTCCTTTTTCTGGAGTTCACAACCCAAGCCCTTCATCGCTTTGGCGCCGATGGCAAATATCACGACCTTGCCATTCCGCTCTATTTGTCGTGAAATGGGAGCTGATATAGCGTATACACCCATGCTTTCTAGTAATGCAATTATTCACAACCCAGAAAAGACTCTAAATATAGCTTCATTCCTGCCCTCAGAACAGCCCGTTATACTGCAAGTATTCGGCTATAATGGTGATTTGATTGCCAAAGCGGCAAATATCGCTCAGAAGGCCCTAAAACCGGCTGGGATTGATATAAACATGGGTTGTCCGGCACCGAAAATTACGGGAAATGAATGCGGGTCGGCCCTATTGCGTGATTTAGATAAAGCGATAGAAATCGCCAAAGAAGTTAGGAATAAGTTTGACGGCCAATTATCGATAAAGTTACGCCTTGGTTGGAATGAATTTAATGTCCTAGATTTTGTTAAAGAATTGGAGAAAATAGGTATAGATTCTGTCTCTATTCATGGACGGACAGCCAAACAGGGCTATCGAGGAGGAGCTGACTGGAATGCGATAAATATAATTGCAAGGTCAGTAAAAATCCCTGTTATTGGAAATGGAGATGTTACGACTTGGCAAGGCGCTGGTGCACGGTTGAGGGATGCTAGCTTGGCAGGAGTCATGATTGGAAGAGGGGCTCTCGGTAATCCATGGATTTTCCAATCAATCAAGGGATGTAATGATGTGATTCCTACAAAAAGCGATATCACCAAAATTGTTCAACTACAGACAGAAAGAAGTATTAAATACATCGGTGAGAAACAGGGGGTGCTTGAGATGCGCAAGCATCTTTGCTGGTATATAAAGAAGTTTTCTGGAGCCAAAAACCTTAGAAAACAAGCTGTAATGGTAGAAACAAAAAAAGATATTGAGCATTTATTAGTTAGTTTCAATTAAAAACATTATTCATGTTAGAATTAACATAAGATGTTGGAACAAGTACCAATCAAGCCAAGGTCCATCAGAGATTATCATGGAATTGTCGAAGACGATTTAATCGACGAGATTTATTCATTGTCAAAAAAAATAACTGATTTGCGTATATTACATATCAATGCCACCAAATTCGGCGGAGGAGTAGCAGAAATCCTGAACAACTACATTCCTTTACTCCAAGACCTCTGGGTTGGGACAGTCTGGCAAACTATTATTGCAGATGATCGTTTATTTGAGGTTACTAAATCGTTTCATAATGGTCTCCAAGGTAAAGAATGCAAAATAGGTCATGACGAGCAAAGAACATATGAAAGGTTCAATGCCTACAATGCACAGTTGCTGGAAGGCGATTGGGACATAGTAGTGATTCATGATCCACAACCTCTAGCAATTCCGTACTATTTGGAGAAAAATCACACCAAATGGCTCTGGCGTTGTCATATTGACGCTTCTGAGGCCGACGCAAACGTTTGGGCATATTTAGATCCTTATTTGAAGGAATTTGATGGCGCAATCTTTAGTTTGGAGAGCTTTATTCCTGATAATTTCCCCATAAAGAAACGATATGTCGTCCATCCTGCCATTGATCCATTATCGGAAAAAAATAAGGAAATTGATCAGAAATTAGCATCTTCAATTATAAAATCTCACGGTTTAGACATAACAAAACCTATCATGACACAAATCTCTCGCTTTGATCCCTGGAAAGATCCGCTCGGAGTCATAGAAGCATACAAACTGGCAAAGAAAAAGATAGATGGTTTGCAGCTTGTTCTAGTTGGCTCAATGGCAAATGATGATCCAGAAGGTTGGAAAATATACCAAAAAGTTGTTGATATCAGTAAAAAAGATAAGAATATCTTTATTTTCACCAATCTAGGAGATCTGGATATTAATGCCTTTCAAAGCGCATCAAGCCTTGTGATCCAAAAATCAATCAAGGAAGGCTTTGGCTTGACTGTAGCCGAAGCTATGTGGAAGGAAAACCTAGTTATAGGTGGTGATACTGGAGGAATCCGCCTACAAATAATAGACGGTGAGACCGGTTATTTGGTTAATAGCGTTGAGGAATGTGCTGGAAAAGTAGTTTATTCACTGAATGATCCCAGTGTAAAAGGGGGGATAGGAAAAAGAGCGAAGGAGCATATCCGAAAAGAATTTCTAATCCCGAGACTTCTGAGAGATGAGTTGCGTATTTATAATGAATTGCTTGAAAAATAGTCATTTCTAAGCTAAAATTAGACAGTTATTTAAATGTTGGGGAGTGGCCAAGTGGTAAGGCACCGGGTTTTGGTCCCGGTATTCGGGGGTTCGAGTCCCTCCTCCCCAGCCAGAAAGAAGTTACTCATTCTTGGGTGGCTTCTTTCTGTTTTGGAGGGTGAGAACCCTCGTGTGATAAACAAAAAACTAAAACTGACAGTTGTTACAGACAGACAAAGAAATAAATTTAAAGACAGGGGATTATGACAGCGATAAGAGCACTTGTGCTTATCCCTCCTCCCCAGCCATTCGACTCGCAAGCTTGCTCATGGCTATAGCCAATTTATAATGAGCGATTTTTTTATTAACATTACCAGATTAGGCTGCACGCTTAGTAACTATGTATTGTCTAGGTTTTATCTTGTCAAAATGTTCAAAGGTCTCACAATTTTTGATGCCACCAGTTTCACCAATTTTTGGAGCATGTTCTTGATGACCACAAATAGGGCAGATTACCGCATTCTCACGGCCACCAATATGAAAAGCTTCAGCGGTAGGTAATTCCTCTCTCTTAATTTCTTCGTTTGGATAGCTTTCTAGTTCCATTAAAGCTCCTTTTTTTATATTATAATTCTACTATATTTGTAAAGTTTGTGAGTTAAATATTTTTGGGTCGTTAATGGGTTCATTCAAGTTACGTATATTACCAAGCCGCTGTGCCTCGATGTTGGTAAAATGAGAACATTATTACTCCTAGAAAAAACGCTCATCATGAGCGTTTTTTCTATTTTTTGCGTCTTGTTTACAACATTTTAAACTTCTCATTTCATTCGAAGGATAGTTTTTATTGTTCGAGGAACATAAGCGACGAGAACTATTTAGATTGAGTCTAAACCAATTAAAATGTTAAAATTTCTATATGCGATTTAGAAAAAAGAATAAAGTCAAAGAAGTTGAGCAGGAACATCCAAGCATTGAATTATCCAAAGAATTTGTTGCTACCGTCGACGAATACGAGTCAACCAGATCCAAAAAAATAAAAAGATATATATTTAAGCCACTGAAAATAATTACATTTACTTTGACCCTGGCGATACTATCACTTATTTTTGTCGTTATATTCACCGGGCTAGCTATTTATATCAAATACACTCACGAATTTGAGAATATCAAACCAAGAAGCAACTCGACACAGCTCATCATGTACGATCGAGCAAACAATATTATATACAAAGGGTTTGGGGCAGCAGAACCACAAGAAGTCCCTTTATCAGAAATGCCGGATGTGGTAAAAAAATCAACCCTAGCGGCTGAAGACCTAGATTTTTATAAGCATGGCCCGATCGATTTCAAGGGGATTGTCAGGGCTCTCTATAACAACTGGCAACAAAGCAATAAAAGCGGTTGGCAAAAACTAACAGATCTTTTACAGGCTGATAGCTACACCCAGGGCGGGAGTACTATTACGCAACAGCTCGTAAAGAATATTTACCTATCACAGGATAAGAGTTTTGAAAGAAAGATAAAAGAAGTCGTTTACTCCTATAACCTTGAGCATAAATATACCAAAGACCAAATATTGGAAATGTATTTGAATGAAATTTATTATGGCGAACAAGCACTCGGTATCAAAAACGCTGCGAAGATCTACTTTGATAAAGATTTAAAAGATCTGACTTTGCCGGAGGCAAGTATGTTAGCCGGCTTGCCGCAAGCCCCCACTGAATATTCGCCACTTGGTGATAATTATGACGAATCGAAGAAACGTCAAGAGTATGTTTTGCAAAGAATGTATTTGGCCAGCGATATCGACTTGGAAACAGCAAAATCAGCCGCAAATGCAGAATTATATTTTTCTGGTAAGCAAGAAACGATTGATAAGTATCCATTTTTTTCACAATATGTTAAAGATGAGCTTCAAAAACAAACGGGCTCGAGTGATATAGACAATAGTGGCTATAGAGTGTACACATCTCTTGACCCCGTAAAACAGGAGATTGCCGAGAGGCAGGCGAAAGAAGGAATAAAGAAACTATCCTATCGCGGAGCAACAAATGCCGCAGTTGTTATCGCTGATCCAAAAACAAACGAAGTGTTGGCAATGGTCGGTGGGGTAGATTGGGATAAAAGCAAAGTAAACGTGGCTACCTCTGAAAGACAACCTGGATCATCTTTCAAGCCGGTTGTATATTCTGCTGCACTTGAAAATGGTTATACCGCTGCCACAATCTTAAACGATAAATACGTTAATTTTGGTGGCAACCCTGCATATATTCCCAAAAATTACAGTGGGGGATATTCAGGTTTTGTTACTGTTAGAAATGCTTTGGCACGATCCTTAAATATTCCAGCCGTAGAAATGGGCAAGTTGGTAGGAGTCGAAAAAGTTATCGACATGGCCCATTCATTGGGCATTTCCACTATAAATCGTGATGCAACAAGTTATGGTTTGTCGATTTCATTAGGCTCAGCCGAGGTAAAATTAGCTGATATGATTGAAGTGTATTCAACGTTTGCTGCTGGCGGAGAAAGGATGCCTCAAACTGCTATATCTAAAATTTTAGACAGCAAGGGGAATAAAATAACCCTGATACGTCGAAATAAACAAAGGGTTATGAGCTCAGAATCAGCTTATATTATTAGCAGTATCTTGTCTGATAATAATGCTAGATCTGCCACCTTTGGATCAGTCAGCCCACTCAAGACAGACAAACCCACCGCCGTGAAAACAGGAACAACAGATGATTATGCGGATTCCTGGACAATGGGCTACACACCAGATTTAGTTGTTGGGGTTTGGATGGGGAACAACGATCGGACCCCAATGAGGCGAGTTAGCGGGATTGAAGGCGCAGCTTATATCTGGCATGATATTATGACCGAATGTTTAAAGGATATTCCAAGTAAAGACTTTGAAAGGCCGACAACCATCAAAGAGGCTTGGATCAACCCTTACACAGGAGCAATATCAAAGTATCAAGCCAGACCGAGCGTTCTAGAGTACTTTAAACCTGGCACAGAGCCGGGTACCAAAACAGACCTAAGTTACCTAAAGCAGTTCTAGAGATGCAAACGTATAAAGCTTACGGGCTAGTAATAAAAAGGTCTAACATCGGGGAAGCTGATAGAATTATAACTATTTTTTCAAAAGAATTTGGGAAAATCAGATTTGTTGCCAAAGGTTCCAGAAAAACAAAAAGCAAGCTAGCTGGTTCCTTAGAGCCGTTCTATTTCTCCTCATTTATTATCACAAAAGGAAAGAGTCTTGATATATTGACCTCTGCAACAATAGAAAAGGTTCCGCTAAAGAATGAGAGGAATCTTGACCTAATAAAAACAGTTAGTTTTTTTGCTGAATTAGTAGATAAGATGTGGCCTGAACACATTCCAAATTCCGAACTTTTTGACCTTCTCGAGGAAGTTTTTAGTTATTTAGGGGCAAACGAGAATATTGATTTGGTAAGGTTTTATTTTGAAAGTAAATTCTATCAACTCTCGGGTTTCTTTCCTGAAACTTCTGTATGTGTAAGATGCGGACAAAAAACAGAAGAAAACTTGTATTTTAGCCCTTACGCCGGAGGCATTATTGACTCTAATTGTTCCACTGCTTATGGCGACTCTCAAAAGATAACTTCTGAGGCAGCCAAGGTTTGGCGTTTTGCGTCTCAGAATTCATATCATAACTTCAAAAAAATAATGATTCCAAATGATATCAGGCACGAGCTGGTAAAAATTTCAAATTGCTATCTTGGACATGTGACACAAAGAGAGTTTAACTCAGATAAGATTTAGTTTGACCAGGAGAATCAAAAAAGATATGATTACTTCATGGAAGAGATCGAGGAAAAATCTGACTTATCTTGGACCAAGGCTGATTTTTTGAGGGCTAGCCTAGAAGTTCCTGACAGATTAGAAGATGATGACATTCACAGTGAAGGTGAACTTATGAGTATTGAAGAAGTTGCTGAATGGGGGATGGACACTCAAAAAACATTTATTATTATAAAACAGGAAAATTCAAAATTATTTGAAAAGTTATATCAAAAATACGTCTTAGACGTACATTATCTGACTGAGCTTGGTAAGATTACAGAGGAAGATGCAGACGAACTTTTAAAAATTGAAAACTTTGAAATATAGGAGAAGAAGCATGGCACAACTGAATAAATCAATGGAAAAATTAGTAAGTTTGACTAAAAGGCGCGGCTTTATTTATTCCGGTTCTGAAATATATGGTGGTTTGGCGAGTACTTATGACTACGGACCACTCGGGGTTGAGCTAAAAAATAATATCAAAAATGTTTGGTGGAAACTTTTTGTCCAGGACAGAGAAGACATAGTCGGTATCGATGGTGGCATTATCTTGTCACCCAAGGTTTGGGAGGCAAGTGGACATATTAATGAATTTAAGGACCCTTTAGTAGAATGTAAAAAGTGTCATCATCGTTTTCGACCGGATAAATTGAAGGGGAATCAGTGTCCTGATTGCGGCGGGGAGTTAACAAAAGAAAAACTTTTTAGCGGAATGTTCGAAACAACGATCGGTCCAGTCAAGGAAGAGGGCATTTTGACTTATCTAAGGCCTGAGACGGCTCAGGCTATTTTTATTAATTTCAATAATGTTTTAAGTTCTACAAATGTCAAAATTCCATTCGGGATTGCTCAGATCGGCAAAGCTTTTAGAAACGAGATAACTACTGGTAATTTTATTTTTAGAACAATTGAATTTGAACAAATGGAAATAGAATATTTTATTTCCCCAAAAGAAAACTGGGAGAAAGTTTTTAATAGTTTTTTAAAAGATATGCACAAATATGCTGAAATGGTTGGCATATCAAATGCTTCGTTGTATGACCACGATATTCCTGAGAAGGAGAGAGCTCATTATTCCAAAAAGACCATTGATATTGAGTACGAATGGCCATTTGGTCGTGATGAATTGTGGGGACTTGCCTATCGAACGAACTACGATCTCACAAAGCATTCAGAATATTCTGAACAAAATATGGATTATTTCGATGATGAAACAAGAGATAAATATATCCCCCATGTGATCGAACCTTCTTGCGGAGTAGACCGAACTGTTTTGGCTGTTTTGGCAAGTGCTTATGACGAAGAAAAACTAGAAGATGGGGAAGAACGAATAGTCCTAAGGCTTAAACCGGAGATTGCTCCGTATAAGGTTGCTGTTTTCCCATTATTAAGGAACAAGCCAGATATCGTAAAAAAAGCCCGCGAAGTATATTTACAGGTTAAAAGTGATTTTTCCACCTTTTGGGACGAGCGTGGCAATATCGGCAAACGATATCGATATCAGGATGAGATCGGTACGCCATTTTGTCTTACGGTTGATTTTGACACCTTAGATGATGATACTGTTACCGTCAGAGACAGGGATACAATGAAACAGATAAGAGTCAAAATCTCTGAACTAAAAGATTGGTTTGCGAGTAGGCTATAATTTTACTTGTCTGTAGGGTTTTTTATAAAACGCTTGACAGCCTAGAGTTAAGATAGTAAAATTTTTAGACTAAAATAAGAAAAAGAGATTTAGGCGTTTGTGCAAGCACCTAATTTTTATTCTCTAAAAATCAGCAAAAACGAAAGGAAATTTCATGGAATCAAAGAAAATCTATCTAACAAAAGAAGGCTTAGAAAGATTAAATAAAGAGTTTGAAGAACTAACGTCGAACGGTCGAAAAGAAGTTGCCAATCTCATAAAACAAGCCAAAGAATATGGTGATCTTTCCGAGAATTCCGAATATGCTGATGCCAAAGACAAACAAGCTTTTATTGAAGGTAGAATTGCTGAGCTCGAGCATATTCTAAAAAATGCTGAAATGATTGATGAAGTCCATGAAAAATGTCAAAAAATAGGCGTTGGCTGTACAGTCAATGTCGAGGTTGAAGATGGTGAAATGAAATATAAAATCGTAGGTTCATACGAAGCAGACCCTGAAAAAGGATGGATCTCAAACGAGTCACCTCTCGGACAAGCACTCCTAGGCAAGGCTCCCGGTGAAGAAGTAGAAGTTGTCGCTCCAGCCGGAATAATCAAATATAAGGTTAAGAAAATTCAATAAGTAAATGAAACCCCTTCAAAAGCCCATAGTGGCAACGTCAAAAGGGGTTTTTTGATTCTTCATAACTTAGCTTTGTCAGATCAAGTTTTTCTGCTATAATAACACAAGTAGAAAAAGGAGTTTTATGCTTGATATATCATATATTAGAGAACATATAGATGAGATTAAGGCAAATTCAAAAAATCGGGGTAGCAAGGTCGATATTGATAAGTTTTTGGGATTAGACAAAAAAAGGGTAAAGTTAATCCAAGAGGTCGATGAACTCCGAAGCAATAAAAATAAGTTCAAAGGCAAACCGACTGCTAATGAATTAAAGCTTTTATCAAAAAACAAAGAAAAAGAAGAAACCCTTAGCAAGACACTATCCGAGATAGAGAATCAATATTTTGATCTTCTTATGCAAATCCCGAATCTGACTCATCCAAAAGTTAAAATTAGCGATGACGAAGACGATAACCCTGTAATAGAAAATAAATTCAAACCAACAAAGTTTACTTTTACGCCAAAAGATCACGTTTCTTTAGCTGAAAAGCTAGATCTAATTGACTTCGAAAGAGCTTCTAAAATAACCGGGGCCAAGTTTTTCTTTTTGAAAAACGAAGCGGCTTTACTTGAACTAGCCTTGACACAATATGCATTTCAAATCGCCATCAAGCACGGTTTTATTCCTTTTGTCACGCCTGATTTAGCAAAAAAAGATGTTCTAAACGCAATGGGTTATAATCCACGAGGTGAATCTACCCAAATATATAACATAGAAGACTCTGATCTGAGCCTCATTGGGACAGCCGAGGTAACGATGGGTGGGTATCATAAAGATGAAATACTTAAAGAATTGGAGTTACCGAAAAAGTATGTAGCTTTATCTCATTGTTTTAGAACAGAAGCCGGTAGTTATTCAAAGTTTTCTAAAGGAATTTTCAGGGTTCATCAATTCACGAAAGTCGAAATGTTTATTTATACAACACCCGGTGAGTCAGAGAAGGCTCATCAAGAGATATTAGAGATTGAAAAAGAAATTTTTAATGGTTTGAAGATACCTTATCGGGTAATAGATCATTGTACTGCAGATCTTGGATCTCCAGCATATCGGACCTTTGACCTGGAAGCCTGGATGCCCGGAAAGCCAAATAAAAATGGTTCCATGGGTGATTGGGCTGAGATTACTTCAACCTCCAACTGCACTGATTATCAATCTCGTGCTTTAAATATCAAATATCTGTCCAAAAATGGGACGAAAAATTTTGTTCATACGTTAAATGGAACGGCTATTGCTATGACACGACCAATTATTGCTATTTTGGAGAATAATCAGCAAAAAGATGGTTCGGTTTTGATCCCTGAAGTTTTACAGAAGGTTGTCGGTAGGGCAAAAATCGAAAGAAAGGATAAATAATGAAAATAACTATCTACGGTCACGAGACCGTTATCCCGCCAGAGGTTGATAAGTATGCTAAAGAAAAGTTAGAAAAACTTGATAAATACCAGCATGAAATTATTGGAATTGAACTTACATTGGAAGAGAATAATCATAGAAAGAATAAGAAGATTGCTTTTGCGGGAAAAGCATTGGTTATTATTCCTGGAAATGATATTAAAGCTAAAGCAGAAGGCAAAACTCTTTTTTCAGTCGTAGACGTCCTTGAAAAAAAAATAACGATTCAATTAAAAAAAAGTAAGGATAAAAAAACCGTTAACAAAAACAAGCTGGCTAGCCGCAGTAAAGATCTACTAAGAAGGCTATTTCGGCAGTAAGGGTATAAATAATCCAGAAATTAGATAGGTAAATCATGTCTTTTTTATTAAAAATATTCGGCGACGCTAATAAGCGAGTTGTTGATAAATATCAAAAAAATGTAAATGAGATTAATGCTCAGGAAGAGAGCATTAAGACTCTTTCTGATGCCAAAATCAGAGACAGAATCAAGGTAATAAGAGAGGAAGTTTCACAAAAACTAGAAAAAAAAGCAAAGCAGGAAGAAGACAATGAGTCACTGAGGCAGATCGAAAATGACATTCTAAGGGAATATATGAATGAAGTCTTTACGTTAACTCGTGAGGCCGCTCGGCGAACTTTGGGCCAAAGACACTATGATGTCCAATTGGTAGGAGGTATGGTCCTCCATGAAGGCAAAATTGCTGAGATGATGACTGGTGAAGGGAAAACCCTGGTAGCTACCTTGCCTGCCGTCCTGAACGCGATTACAGGAAAAGGGGTTCATATCGTAACCGTAAACGACTATCTGGCTCGTCGTGACGCCGGTTGGATGGGCCAAGTTTATAACTTCCTCGGGGTAACAGTTGGTACGATAATTCATGATCAATCTTTTGTATATGATAAAGATTTTGAGGACGAGAACGCCTTAGATGAAAAAACAAAACACTTGAGGCCAGTTTCCAGAAAAGAAGCTTATAATGCCGATGTAACTTATGGGACTAACAATGAATTTGGGTTTGACTACCTAAGAGACAATATGGTCCAAAATCTTGAACAAATGGTTCAACGTAGATTGCATTATACTATTGTCGATGAAGTTGATTCAATTTTAATTGACGAAGCCAGAACTCCTCTTATTATCTCGGCCCCTGCAGAGGAAAGTACAGACAAATATGTACAGTTAGATCATTTAGTAAAACAACTTGCTTTTGAAAAAGATTACTTGGTTGATGAAAAGCAAAATGCCGTAACCTTAACAGACGAAGGGATTGCCCATATGGAGCAACTTCTTGGTGTCACCAATATTTATGAAGAATATGGCATTGAAAACGTCCATCATATCGAACAGGCTCTGAAGGCTAATGCTCTTTTCAAGAAAGACAAGGATTATGTCGTAAAAGACGGAGAGATTGTTATTGTTGATGAGTTTACAGGAAGATTAATGGAGGGGAGGCGTTATTCAGAGGGGCTACATCAGGCGATCGAGGCAAAAGAAGGCGTTGAGATCAAACGAGAGTCCCTTACCTTGGCCACGATTTCCTTTCAAAACTATTTTAGGTTGTACGTCAAGCTTGCCGGGATGACCGGTACTGCACAGACAGAAGCAGAAGAGTTTGCCAAAATATACAAACTTGATGTTATCTCGATCCCCCCAAACAACCCAAATATCCGTAAGGATTTCTCTGATGTGATATATAAAAATGAAAAAGCCAAGTTTTTGGCCCTGGTAGAGAAAATTCGGGAATTAAACGAAATCGGCAGGCCGGTTTTGGTGGGAACAGTTTCTATCGAAAAAAACGAGATATTAAGTGAGCTTCTTAAGAAGGGTGGGGTCAAGCATGAGGTTCTAAACGCCAAAAACCATGAAAAAGAAGCCTTGATCATTTCAAAAGCTGGACAAAAAGGAGCTGTAACGGTCGCTACAAATATGGCTGGACGCGGAACTGATATCGTTCTTGGAGGCGGTGTAAAGGATTTGGGCGGTTTGTTTGTCATAGGGACAGAGAGACATGAGTCGCGCCGAATCGATAATCAGCTACGAGGACGAACAGCCAGACAAGGAGATCCCGGCTCAACACAATTTTTTGTTTCTCTAGATGATGACTTGATGCGAATATTTGGAAGTGAGAGAATCAGCGGCGTTATGAATCGCTTGGGTCTCCCAGACAATCAGCCAATCCAAAACTCTATGATATCTCGATCCCTAGAATCAGCTCAACGTAAAGTTGAGGGACATAATTTTGATATCAGAAAACATCTTGTTGAATATGACGATATCATGAACAAACAACGGGCCTATATTTATAAAATGCGACTTGAATCTATCAAGGCAGAAAACATGAAAGATCAAGTCTTTGAGATTTTTGAAAATGAAGCAGAAAATTTGGTGACTAACCATTCAGATATACAAACCGGGGAAATTGATATTAAAGAACTAGATAAGGCTATACAGGCAATTACCGGTTCATCCGAACTTTCTAAATCAAAATCAACTGAAAAAACTAAGGAAAACGTTATAGCAATCTTGAAGGAAAAATATAACCAAAAAGAAACCAAAATAGGTTCAGAGTTAATGAGAATCCTAGAAAAAGCTTTATTCCTTAGAACCATTGACATGCTTTGGATTGACCATCTCGACGCCATGACACACCTTCGTGAAGGCATCGGTTTACGTGGTTATGGTCAGAAAGATCCTTTAGTTGAGTATAAAAATGAATCATATAACATGTTTAAAAAACTTTTATCTGCTATCGACCTAGAAATTTTTAATCTTATATTTAAGGCTGAAATTAGCGCAGAAGTTGCCACGGAACCCGAGGCTGAGTCAGCTAAAACTATTCAACAAGCTACTCCTCAGGCAAGAGAGGTTAGTATGCAAAAACAAAAAAGCATAAAGCCTAAAGATAAAATTGGTCGAAACGATCCCTGTTGGTGTGGTAGCGGCAAAAAATACAAAAAGTGTCACGGTAAGTAAAAATGATTAAAGCTGTATTTTTTGATGCGATAGATACCTTGTTTGGACCGTACCCGGATAAAATCGGCATGTATTGTAGAGTGATCAAAAAAACCGCTGGATTTGACGTGTCTCCTGACAAAATGAAGCAGGTCTGGGATAAGATAGTTATCAATACCGAAGAAAAAGCCGCTAGGATGATGTCAGAAAATGGCGATCTGGCTTGGGACGGCTTCAACCAAAAAATACTAGAGCTGTTAGATTATCAGGGAGATCTAAAAACTGCTGGCAAGAAACTTCTCTATGAAGCCTGGTCAAATCCTGAAAATTTTGTGCTTTACGATGACGTGATTGATACACTTGTGGACTTAGAAAACAAAGGGATTATCATCGCCTGTGTTTCAAATGAAAATAGTCAGCTGAATAACTTTTTTGTTCACTTTGCGATAGATAAATATTTTAAGTTTATTATGACTTCTGAAGAGGAAGGGGTAGAAAAGCCAAATCCAAAAATCTTCAAACATGCCTTGAATAGACTAAATCTAGAGCCCAAAGAAGCTATTCATGTCGGGGACAGCCTGATTAGTGATTATTACGGTGCAGAACATTTGGGGCTGAAGGCAATTCTTATTGACCGAGACGATAAATTTAGAGACAATAAAAAAGTCGAAAAGATTCAAAATTTAACAGAAGTTCTAAAATATATTTAAGGGAATAAGGTGATTCAGGCTCCCATACTGCCGGTCGTAATAGTTTCAGGTTTTATCGATAGTTTTAATCCTTGTGCGATTTCTTTATTATTGATCTATATTTCATTGATGTTTACGCTAGAAAAAAGTCGAAAAGAAATTTTTACTTTCGGCCTCTTCTATGTAATTTCAATCTATGTAACATATTTATTTATTGGGCTAGGTCTCTTGCGAGCAGGAACCGCCTTTACTTTTAACCCCATCAGCAAAATTGTTGCAATTATCGTCATTATCTTTGGCCTGATCAACATAAAAGAATATTTCTGGCCAGGTGGTAAGTTTACGATACGAATTCCTTTGAAGGTCCGTGCCGTAGTCAGTAAATACGCTTATCAGGCAACTATCGCCTCTGCTGTCATAGTGGGAATATTGATCGGTCTATATGAATTTCCCTGCTCTGGGGCAATATACCTTGCAATCGTAGGACTTTTGTCCTCAACAGGAACCTTTTGGCGCGGTTTGCCATATTTGTTTATCTATAATTTCATGTTTGTTTTGCCTCTAATTATTATTTTCGTACTAGCAACAAACAAGATCACTACTGAAAAATTTATTAACATACAGGAAAAGCATGGACGAAAGCTTCACTTAGTTTTAGCAATCGCTATGATTATCCTAGGAATCTCTATATTAAAGGTTGTTTTCTAGTAAATGTGTTATAATTTTTTCAGTGGAAGTTTTTTGCAACAAAGATTGCAAATCCTCTAACGATAAAACAAAAAAACATCTTTATCAGGATTAAAGTAGTTATCCTGAAGAGGAGCAAAGCATGAAGAGTATAACAAGGAAAAAGTGGTTCAAAAGAACACTTTTATTGTTGTGTGCTATTGTTGTAATAGCCGTTGTCGCCATACCGATTGCGAAAGCCAATCAACCGCGGGACAACGATACAAATGCCATCATATATGGCGGAGCTTATTCCATCGGCGAATTAAAAAATAAGTTAAATAGCGGTACTGGACAACCGTATCAAAGTTCTGCCCAACTAACACATCTTTATAATACATTAGGTATTGAACAAGATCAGTTTGGCAAGCTCGAAGACGGAACTGTCTACAAAAACGGAAAAGTTACTGTAGGGGGCTCAACGGTTCACACTGGCGCACATAGTGCCGGTCGTGAGTTTATGCCCGGATCAAGCAAAGATGATCGTTTTTCTTATCCAGTGTACTGGCGACCAACAAGCGTAAGTTTTGCTTCCGATAGCATACCTGCCTTTGTCTACGTTAACCAGGATGGGAGTATGGCATACGCAATTATCAAGTCTTGCGGAAATCCTGTAAAAGGTGTCGGGGTAAAGATTCCTAACCATCGAATTACTGTTAAAAAATATAACGATTTAAATGGTGATGGATCCAGACAGGGAACTGAGCCATGGCTAAGCGGTTGGACATTTCACATCAGCGGCCCTGAGAGAGATACAACTGGAACGACAAATGCAGATGGAGAGTTTGCTTTTATTAACCTCAAGCCAGGTTCTTACACAATCACGGAAAGACAAAAAGACGGATGGGAATGTACATCATGTAAAAATGGTAATCTCTCTGTGACAGTTACAGGATCCACAGATGGAATTGTTCGCTTTGGCAATCAAAAAATTGAGGTAAATCCAACGCTATACTACTGTGGCACAGCTAGCGATTGTATATCGACAGCTGCCTACAAAGATACGACTGCCTGTCAGACCGGCGTTGGAAAACCATGCTACAAGACCGACAGCGAGTGCAAAGCAACTGCTGCCACAAATTGTCCTGTACCAAACCCAAAGCTATACTTCTGTAGCACCTCTACGTCATGTGAATCAACAACAAATTATAAGGATACCTTAGCCTGTAAGTCCAGCACAGGAAAAACTTGTTATAACACCGAAGCTGAGTGCAAGGCAACATCATCAACTCTTTGCCCAGCCTCAAGTCCGACTTTATATTATTGTAGTTCTTCATCGGGTTGTACTTCAACAAATGGCTATGATTCGACCAGTGCATGTCAGTCTGGTACAGGAAAACCTTGCTATACAAGCCAGTCCTCTTGTACGGCGACAGCAACAACTTATTGTCCTGTATCGCGATCAACCTTCTATTACTGCAACTCCTCGACAAGCTGTGCGTCAACACAAAGTTATGACACTACTACTGCTTGCCAGTCAGGGATTGGAAAGCCTTGTTACAAAACAGATGCTGAGTGTAAGACAACAGCTGGCACCAATTGTCCTGTACCAAATCCAAAATTATACTTTTGCAGCTCATCTACAGGTTGCGGCTCTACGACAAATTTTAAAGATACGACAGCCTGTCAATCTGGAACTGGGAAACCTTGCTATGCAAGTCAGTCAGCTTGTCAGGCTACAACAGCAACCTACTGTCCAGTTGAAAAATATCAGGTCAAGGTAAAGAAATACGAGGATTTAAATGGATCTGGCACGCATGAAGGCAAAGAAGATTGGCTGATCGGCTGGATGATACAGCTGAGGGGTAACAACATTTCCAAGGATGCTTCAACTAATAGCGATGGGGAAGTTATCTTCAGGGATCTTCCTGCCGGGACTTATACAGTCCGTGAGGTGCTGCAGAGTCCATGGAAAAATATCACCCCGATATCACAGACTGTCACCGTAAATCAGAATAACAAGGATGGCTATGTGGAATTTGGGAACCAAAAAATACCAGTTTACCCCGATAGATTCACCATTGTTGCTCGAAAATATGAAGATGCCAATGGCAATGCAATCCGTGACAAGGATGAACTCTGGCTTCAGGGATGGAAGATCAGGCTCACTGGCGATAAATTGACTCGTGATTTTGTAACCAACGGTGAAGGTGAGGTTACTTTTAAGGATTTAGAAAGTGGTGTCTATACCGTCTCTGAAGAAACGCAGGGGGGCTGGAAAAATATCACCCCGACAAGTCAAAGGGTCAACATAAATAAAGAAAATCCAACCTCTTATATCGAGTTTGGGAACCAGCAAATTCCAACTACTCCGACGACTATCATCCAGGGAGTTACTAGTTTGCCAGTCTCAGGTCCGATAGAAGTTATTGCAGGAACTCTAGCCACAATCGGTATCGGGAGCGCTGGAGTGATGTACCGAAGAAGTCGTATCCGACTAAATAAATCTTTCAAAAAACTATAACCACCTAGACAATTGCTCTCATAAAGCTTGGGGAATTAAGCTCAGCTTGTTATAATTCTATTTATGAATGAATTAAAAACACAGATCAAGAAATTAAGTGAGAGGCTAGAGAAAGCTCTAAGTGTCTTAAAGCTCGAAGAAGAACGAATACAATTGTCTGATCTAGAAAAAACTTCTTCTGCTGCTGATTTTTGGAATGACCAGTCGGTCGCTCAGGAGACAATGAAAAAAATATCAGCAATCAGGGCGCATTTGGACAAATGGGATGGGTTGACAAAAGAGATTAATGACCTGGCTGAACTTATCGAAAACACTAGTGATAACGACCATAGCCTTATAAAAGAACTTGAAACAAATCTGACCGATATAACAGAAAGGTTCGAGAAAACGGAATTTGAATTACTCTTTTCCGGTGAATATGATGCGAACAACGCAATTCTGTCAATCTCGGCCGGCAGCGGGGGAACAGATGCTCAAGATTGGGCAGAAATGCTCCTTAGAATGTATCTAAAATTTGCCGAGAAACAAGCTTTTGAAACCGAGATTATAGAACAGACTAGGGGGGAAGAAGCGGGGGTTAAGAGTGCTACAGTCAAAATAGAAGGTTTTTTTGCTTATGGTTACCTAAAAAGTGAGTTTGGCGTTCATCGCTTAGTCCGTCTTTCTCCATATGATGCAGACAATGCCCGCCATACATCGTTTGCTTTGGTTGAGGTCCTACCAGAGATAGAAAAAGAAGAATTTGTTTTGGACGAAAAAGATTTGCGAATTGATGTTTTCAGGTCAGGTGGCCATGGAGGGCAAAGTGTCAATACAACTGATTCTGCCGTTAGAATTACACATCTCCCGACTGGTCTGACTGCCGTCTCCCAGAATGAAAGAAGCCAGCTCCAAAACAAAGAGGGCGCCCTCAAAGTCTTGAAATCAAAGCTAACTTTATTGGCTAAGCAAAAAAATGTTGCTGAACTTTCGGAATTAAAAGGTGAACCAATTTCAGCAGAATGGGGAAGTCAAATTCGTTCATATGTTTTGCATCCATATACATTAGTGAAAGACGGTCGAACCCAATATGAAACCGCTGACACCCAGGCTGTCTTGGACGGAAAAATAGACGAATTCATCGAGGCTTATCTGAGAAAGGAAATATCTGAACCAAAAAAAAGCCTGAATCATGGTTGACCGCTCAGAGGGATTCTATTAGAATGTTAGTTGAGGTAAAACCTTATTGGAGGATCTAATTGATTTATTTCGATCACGTCACAAAAATATACGAACAAAATGAAGGGGAAAAGATCGAAGCCCTAAATGATGTCACTCTACATATAAAACCAAAAGAATTTGTGATCATCGTTGGCCACTCTGGAGCCGGCAAATCTACTCTAATTAAGACTATCAATCGTGAGATTAAACCTGATTCGGGTGATGTCTATGTCGGAGGAATAAACTATAAGGATCTCAAGAAGCGAGATATTCCATATCTAAGAAGAAAGATTGGCGTAGTTTTCCAGGACTATAAATTGTTACCCAAGAAGACTGTTTTTGAGAATGTCTCCTATGCTTTGGAGGTCTCCGGAATTAAAGCGAAGGATATCAAGGAAAGAGTACCTAAGATACTTGAACTAGTGGGTTTGAGTAAAAAATCAAATAGTAAGCCCAAGGAGCTTTCCGGTGGGGAAAGACAAAGGGCTGCCATTGCTAGAGCTCTAGTACATCAGCCGAGGATATTAATTGCAGACGAACCAACAGGCAATCTTGATCCGAAAAACGCCTGGGGGATTATCGAAATACTGCTGAAGATAAACCAACTAGGCACCACTGTTTTGATGACTACTCACAATCAGGAAATTGTTAATAAGTTGAAAAAGAGGGTCATAGTAATGAAAAAGGGTAAGATCTCCAGAGACCAGGAGATGGGCAGATACGAGGAATAGATGACTAAGTTTATCAGAATATTAAAATCGGGTTTTTCAAATTTTGTCAGAAACGGTTGGTTGTCTGTCGCCTCCATAACCATCATGGTTCTAACTCTTATCACCATGTCAATGTTTCTAGTCGTTAATGTGGTTTTAAATACTGGAATAAAATCTATCCAAGACAAGATCGACATTAGCGTCTATTTCAATGATGACGCAAAGCAAGGTGACATAATAGCTCTTCAAGAGGATTTGGCTGACTTGGAAGAAGTTAAAACAATCAAATTTGTCTCGAAGGACGAAGCTTTGAAAAGATACGAAGAACAGAACAAGGATAATCCAAAACTTTTGGAATCACTCAAGGATACTGAGAATCCTTTGCCCCCAAGTCTGGAGATCAAAGTTTATGATCCGAGCAAGCTCGATGTATTAACGCCTATTTTTGATAATGAGAAGTATAAGCTGATTATTCACAAGGTTAGCTACAAGGAAAACAAGACTATCATCGATAAGCTTTTTCAGGCTACACAGTTTACCAAGCAAGTTGGTGTTATTGCTACCTTGGCATTCACCGTCACCGCTTTGGTCATCATATTCAACACGGTAAAGATGGCCATCTTTACCAGAAAAGAGGAAATAGATATCATGAAACTGGTTGGGGCTACTCCTAGCTTTATTAAGGGTCCGTTCCTGATCGAGGGAGCTATATACGGGGTAATTTCTACCTTAATATCGATTATGATTATAGGCACTATATTATACTTTTTAGCCCCGACCCTGGTTCACTACTTTGGTGGCGTTGGCGACGATTTGTCGGGATTTATCAGAAGCAATATAGTGTGGCTGGTGTTTGCTCAGCTTTTTGTGGGTATTTTTATCGGGACGGTCTCGAGCTGGCTAGCAGTCCGAAAATACGTTAAAATAAGCTAATAAGGCTTGACAGGCATGAGAAATAGTTGCTATAATTTAGTTTGTTCGGAGGGTAAATGCATTTTCTAAGAGTAGAAAAGGCAAACAAGAATAAAATACATTTCGAAATATCAACCAAGTTACAGGTATTTGTAAGCTTGGTTTTATTGTGTACTTTTTTTGGCGCAACCCCAATCTATTCAATGTCGCAACAGGAGTACCAAGATCAGGTTAGTCAGCTTGATGCTCAGATTGCGGCCGCAAATGCACAGATAACTCAATTGAGTGCTCAGAAAAAATCTCTATCTAACGAGGTCTCTATTTTAGATTCGCAAATTAATGAAATCCAATTGAAAATAAATGTTTTTCAGCAACAAATTGATTTGACTACAAAACAAATTGATAATACCAATCTGCAGATTGTCCAAGCTGAAGTAGATTTAAAAACACAAAAAGAAATTATGAGCGAATACCTGAAAACTATGTACATAGAAGGACAAGTTTCTACAATTGAGTTGATTGCGAAGTCTAAAAGCTTTTCTGATTTCGTAAACCAATCAGAATATATGGGGACAATGCAACAAAATGTGCAAGATACATCAGATAAAATTGTATCCTTAAAGCAACAGCTGGAAAAACAAAAGAGAGAGATGGAAACCGAAAAGGCAAAAAACGAACAGTTAAAGACTGAACAAGTAGCTGCCCAGCAAGGGATATTAAATCAAAAAAGTACTAAGGACAATTTAATACTACAAACGAAGGGCCAAGAGGCAAACTACCAGGCCATTGTGAAGGCAGCACAGAGGAAGGAAGCAGACGCTTGGGCCTCGTACCAGTTAGCAATTCAGGGTGCGTCTTCGAGTGGTGGTTCAACATATGTTGGAGGGAGCGGTAGCGGATATTTATCATGGCCAATAAATGGCTATCTATCACAAGGATATGGATGTACTGAATATGCAATGTGTGGTAACCCAAATGGCCCTTATGGCGGGAAAATACATAATGGGCTAGATATTGCATCTTTCTCAGGTGATCCTATTCATGCAGCCGGCGATGGATATGTTTTGGATGAAGGTTATGAGTTTAATTCTCAAGGTTGGGGCAACTGGATAATTATTAGGCATTCAAATGGGCTAGCAACTCTTTATGCTCATCAAAGCTCTTTCGCGGTTGTCACTGGCCAGGCTGTTAGTAAGGGACAAGTAATCGGATATGAGGGAAGTACAGGTAACTCCACTGGTGCACATGTTCACTTTAGTGTATTTACTAATCTAATATTGTACAATGTAGCTGGATATCATGGTCCAAAGTATGAAGGGACTGTTGACCCAAGAAGTTTCTTATGACAAGAATTTATTTTAAATACAACAAAATAATATTATTTATTTTATTATTGCCAATGTTAATGTTTGGGAACACCGCATTTAGCGAGTCTAGTACTGAGCTCCGTCAAAAAATTAATGACCTCACAAGTCAAAGAACAACACTAGAAGGAGAGGTTGCAAGCTTTAATAATCAAATAGCAGCCATAGAATCACAAATTGTCCAAACAGATAGCCAATTGACAGAACTAAATGGGAAAATAACTCAAGCAAATGCAGACCTTCTAAAGCAAAAAGATTTATTAAGGGAATATCTTCGGACTATGTATGTAGATGGTCAAGTGTCTACTGTCGAGCTAATAGCTAAATCAAAAAGTTTTTCAGAGTTTTTAGATCAAAGTGAGTATATGGGTGCTATGCAACAGAACGTTCAAAATACAGCTAGTCAAATCTCTGATTTGAAAACAATGCTCGAGCAGGAACAGCTAAAGGTGATAGCATTGCAAGAGCAGCAGAAAGCAATGCAAACTGCCCTTGTCCAACAAAAAGCAGAAAAGGACGCATATTTAACACAAGTAACTACAGAGGAACAAGCTGCTAAGAAAAAACTAAGCGATATGCTAAGCAGGGGAACCATAACCTGTAATGGTAGCAGTCCTGTTATAAAAGCATCAAATCCCATCTTCAAGTTTCCCCTAAATTGTGGTTATATTTCTCAAGGCTGGGGGAATACTGCTTATGCAACCGTCGACCGAGCTTATGGAGGAGCAATTCATAATGGAGTTGACGTAGCCGTTGGAGCAAATACAGGTATCCATGCAATTGGTGCAGGAACAGTATATGCAACAGGGAGTGATGATGGCGCAAGCGGTTGGGGAAATTGGATAATTATACAACATCGTATAGCTTCAACTGATTACTATTCACTTTACGCTCACATGATCGCACCAACTCCCTTAGCCAAAGGTGATTCTGTAACGACTGATGATGTTGTTGGCGGAGTTGGTGGAAGTGGAGGTTGGCCAGTCCATTTACATTTCAGTCTGTACAAAAGCGATAAGCCAGCTTACGGCAGTGGTGGACCATCATATCCCGGCAACACGATAGACCCATTGAACTATATGGACATCACAGTTTCAACCGGAGGGACTGACTGGGATCCGTCAAATGCTCATTAAAATTGACTATATTCCTTATTTTGTTAAAATATTAAGTGTCCCAAAGGGCACTTTTATTTTATGGGGTTAGACAATAGAAAAGCCTGATACAACAAATAATAAAGCAAAAAACACCAAGATTTTGATCGGAGCGATTATCTTTTTGGCTTTTCTCTTTGGCTGGGCCTTTGGTCATCTCGATGCTCAGAGACAGTTGCAAGGCTATATTCCTGGTATATCCACAGAGAAAAATCGTCCAGACTTTGGCTTATTTTGGAGTGCTTGGGACAAGATAACTCAAAATTATGACGGGGCGTTAGATTATAACAAGCTCATCTATGGTGCTATCGATGGTATGGTCAAAGCAGTTGGTGATCCCTACACCATGTTTTTAACATCAGACCAAGCAAAAAAATTCAATGAAGATCTCGAAGGGTCTATCTCTGGTGTTGGAGCTGAGGTCGGAATCAAAGGTGATCGGGTGATCGTAATCGCGCCAATTGATGGCTCACCGGCTCAAAAAGCAGGCATCAAACCTCAGGATGTAATACTAAAGATAGACGACTCTGATACAAAAGGGATGGATATCAATACTGCAGTATCGAAAATCCGGGGTGAGGTCGGTACGAAGGTCAAACTGACTATATCACGAAACGGCAAAGAATTTGTTTATGATATCACTCGAGAAAAAATTGATATAAAAAGCGTGAAATGGGATGTAAAACCAAACAATATAGGATATATTGAGGTCTCGCGGTTTGACAGCAACACTTCAGCCCTGTTGAACGAAGCAATCAAAGATTTAAACAGCAAGAATGTCAAAGGTATCGTCATAGACTTGCGGAATAATCCAGGAGGCTACCTAGACGCCGCTGTCGATGCTTCCAGTGATTTCCTGAAAAAGGGTGCTGTAATAGTTACTGAGAAAAAGATGACCGGCTCGAGCAAGCCTCAGGTTTACAAATCTGATGGGAAGGGTCTTGAGACTGATCCAAATGTTCCAGTCGTAATATTAGTTAACGAGGGCTCTGCCTCTGCCTCAGAAATCATGGCTGGGGCTCTGAAAGACAACAATAGAGCTATACTAATCGGTGAGAAGACCTTTGGCAAAGGGTCTGTTCAGACTGTTGAAAATCTAGGACAAGGTACTTCCTTACACGTCACTGTCGCTCACTGGTATACTCCAAGCGGCAAAAATATAGGGAAAGAGGGCTTATCTCCAGACATTGTTGTTGGTCTCACCGAAGCAGATGTAGCTAATGGCAAAGACCCCCAACTTGATAGAGCCTTGTTAGAACTTAAGAATAAAATTAAGTAGTATCAAATTTAATTATTAATTTTACGGAGTAATATTATGACTAAAGTCTTATTTTTGCAAAACCTGGAACACCATCAAATAGGGGAGGTAAAAAATGTCCCTGACGGCTATGCTAGAAATTATCTATTGCCAAAGAGTATTGCTGTTTTAGCTACTGATGAAGAAGTTAAAAAACTTGAATCGAAACTGGCCAAAATGAAAGTGGAAGAAGAAAAAGTAGTCGGAAAATTGGAAGAAATCGCTGCAAAGATCGAGGCAAAGACATTTAAGGTTGAGGCGCAAGCCGGTGAAGAAGACAAATTGTTTGGGGCTGTAACAAACAAAGATTTATCGGAGGCTCTAATCAAGGAAAAGCTCGATGTAGATAAACATGAAATTGAGATATTAGAGCCAATTCATACACTGGGCGAACATGAAGCCCTAGTAAAGCTCGGGCATGGTATACATGCAAAAATGAAGGTAATGGTCGAACGAGCAAAATAAATGTTAGGGTTATTGTCGTTCGAAGAATAATTATTATTGTTCGAGTGTAGCGAGAACTACTTGACTCTTTGTCATTCTCGTTCAAGATTAATGAGCAAAAGCTACAAAAAAACACCCCTATTTGGGGGTGTTTTGATTTCAATTTAATTCTTATTCAATTTCCACAAGAGGTTCGATATTTACAATAGTCTTTCTCTTGTTGTGACCAGTAAAGCTTGTTATTCTTTTTTGGCTGTATCTTACTAGCCCAGTTATCCTTGCATAGATGGTGTCGTCTTTACCGACTTTGACATTTTGTCCTGGCTCCCATTTAGCCCCGCGTTGTCGGACAATTATGTCCCCAGCTTTGGCAATCTGCCCACCATAAAGCTTTACGCCTAATCTTTGCGCATTTGAATCACGACCGTTTTTTGTAGAACCCCCAGCTTTTGTGTGTGCCATAATCTTTACTCCTAAAAAACAATAAATATTATATACAAAATGAGCTTATCGGTCAAGCATATTCTTAAATTTATCTATCTCTCAGTCATTAGAGGAGCCCCATGAGAGGTAGCAAAAAAAATATCGAAACCGCAACTGATATGGTAGCGTACAAAATTTTGAGACAAAAAGTATCTTGATAAGATAATTCAATAATAGTACGATTAATTTATAGAAAAAGAAAAATTTGGAAAGGAGGTGAAAAAATGGCTGAAGAAGAAGTAAAGGAAGCTCCTAAGGCTTCACAGAAACAAGAGAATATTGGAATGGCAATTATTGCTTATTTTATTTTCTTTATACCATTACTGACTGATTCAAAGGACGATCCGTTTGTTAAATTTCATGTCAAACAAAGTATTGTAATATTAATTACATCTGTAATCGTTTGGCTTCTAGGAATGTTTATTCCGATCATTGGCTGGTTCTTGATCGCTCCGATTGGAGGACTTTTGGTCTTTGTACTTTGGGTGATTGGTGTAGTCAACGCCGCTCAACAAAAGAAAACTCCAGTTCCAATTGTTGGAAAGTTTGCTGAGAAATTAAACTTCTAATTAATCAACCGTAATTATAGCTTTTACAAAACCGGGAAATGGTTAGTGTTCCCGGTTTTCTATTTGTAAATATCCAATATATAGTAAAGGGCCCGCCCCCGTGTCAGATACCGTCGTATCATTTCACGTTGGCGGGCCCAGTATTTTGAGACAGAAGAACCGACTTAGCGGGGATTCTCCGTATAGGGTTCCTATCTGGTCAGATATCAGCCAGTCGGGCATTTGCCCAGATCGTGCTTGTGGTTGATACTCCCAGAAGAGCGGGCACTAGGCTCGATGCTCTTGTCGTAGCCCCACGGTGCGCCTCCATCGTTTTTCTCACCACTTGCGGTGAAAAGCCCGGTGGGATTATTCTGGCAACGATTTCGGCGCTAACTTTTTCGTTTTTTCACCACAACCCCCTCGGCCGCGATTGTCAGCTCCTCATGTACGGTCGATCCCACCGATCGACAGACATTATATTACCACATATATGAATAATAGTCAAGGCTTTTTCTCACTTTTGGCTTGGTATGATATGATTATCATATGAAAATAGGAATTCACGTTTCTACTTCTGGAGGAATAGATCAAGCTGTCGACCGAGCAGCTGAGCTCGGTTGTAACACTTTTCAAATCTTTGTTTCTAATCCCAGGGGTTGGAAGCCGACTGTTTTAGATGAGTCGGGGATACAACTATTCAAAGATAAATACCAGGCAGCTGAAATGACCGGGGCAGTTAGCCATAGCATATATCTGATCAATCTAGCCTCACCAAAGGAGTATCTCCGAAAGTTGTCTATTGACTCCCTTGTCACTAGCCTGGAGAATACTGGCAGATTGGGTTTAAGCGGTCTCGTTACCCACATTGGCTCTCATCAGGGTGATGGTCTGGAAATGGGCTTAGATCGAGTCTGCGAGGCCATCGAGAAGATTTTAGATGGTAATACTGTTACAACTACAACGCCTCTTCTTTTGGAAAATACTGCTGGAGCGGGCAATCTCGTTGGAAAAAATTTCGCGGAACTAGGCGAAATATTAAAAAGGGTAAATTCTAAACATTTAGGTGTTTGCCTTGATACTGCTCATGCATTTGAATACGGTTATGAGATACATACTAAAGAAGGTTTAGAGAAGTTGATTAAGGAGATAGATCAAACCATTGGGTTAGATAAGCTTCAGGTTATTCACCTAAATGATTCTATGACAGATCTGTCCAGTAATCGTGATCGTCATGAAGATTTTGGTGAAGGTTTTATTGGCAAAGAAGCAATGATCCGAATCATTAACTATCCGGCCCTCAAAAATATCCCATTTATTATGGAAACACCTAAGTTAAAGTCAGGGGAGGCGGGCAAAGAATTTATCGATGAGATAAAGTCCTATGCCAAATAAAGTAATTTATCAAACAAAACCGCTTTATCCAAAGTTACTTTGGCAAAGGCCTGTTCATTTTTATAAAGCTGAGGCAGGCAAGGTCCTAGTAATCGCCGGCTCAAAGAATATGGTCGGCGCAGCAATCTTGACTTGTGAAGCTGTTTTTCGCAGTGGGACGGGTATTTTATTGCTTGGCTTTCCGCAGGGGTTAAAAGATGTTTACAAAAATATCTTGCCAGAGGCTATGACTTTGCCACTTCCTGAGACGCCCGGTTTGACACTTTCCCAAAAGGCAAAAGAAGAAATAATTGATCAAGCAAAACCATGCGATGTCGTTATCATTGGCCCCGGGTTATCACAAAATGCAGAGACTATTCAACTGGTTTGGGAACTGGTTTTTGCTATACATAGACCGATTGTGCTGGATGCAGATGGGTTAACGGCTTTGGCAAGGGGAATTGAAGTAATAAAGAGTAAAGAGAATAATCGTTTTTTGATCGACTATTTCAAAAAGAAAGACAGCAAATTAGTCATGACACCACATCCAGGAGAGACTTACAGACTAATCCAGGCCATAAAGCCAGAGGAATTAAAAGATATCAAAATCACAACAGACTATATCGAAAAACATAAGGAGAGCATAGCTCCAATAATCTCTCATTACTTAAATGGTGTCGTAGTACTAAAAGGTCATGACACTGTAATCTGCGAAGCTGACAGTAAAATAGTCGTAAATAAAGTGGGGGGACCAGAATTGGCTACTGCAGGGTCTGGAGATGTTCTTTCTGGCATCGTTGGCTCTTTTGTTGGTCAAAACCCAAATCAAATCTTTGAAGCTTGTTGCACCGCTGTTTACCTTCATGGTATGTCTGGGCAACTCGCCAAAGAAAAGGTAGGGGAAAGAAGCGTAATCGCTTCTGATATTATAAGATTTCTACCTGAGGCCATAAAAAAAGCCGAGAAAGATATCTAGGCTATTTTGAAATTGGTACCGATGGTCGGACTTCCGCCAAAGGTGATAAACTCCGTTTTGGATGACTGTTCTAATATGCATGGTGGGCGAGGAGGGAATCGAACCCTCAAGAGATTGCTCCCATAGGTGTTTGAGACCTACGCGTATACCAGTTCCGCCACTCGCCCATATTTTTAAACTCCGCCATAAAAAGCCTAGTTATCTTAACTTAAATTTAGTTTTTTTTCAATTTTTTGTTATCATTCTAGTATGCACAATGAGCCAAGTATCGAACAATTAGAAAAGCTAATAAAGGCATTTAAAGATTTAGGTGGCAGTGATGCGGAGTTGTCTCTTCTGACTGAAGACGTCCTACACGAATTTTTACCAGAAACCAACAAAAGCATTGATAAAATATTTTCCAAAAAAGATCATGAGTCAATATCTAAGATTAAAGATTTTAAAGCAGACCCAAAACACCCGGTAAAGGAAGCCATCCAGGCCACTTGGAAGAAAAAAAGGGTTCGCTATCCTATAATCTTTGTTTCGCTCTTCATAATTATTTTTGGTATCCTCAATCTTCCCTTGTTCATCGCGCAACTTCAGCCTGTTGTGCCTGAAAAAAAATATGAGCTAGTCAAAGAAGTCGTCAAGCCGGTCATGGATAAGAGTGCACCACTGGAGCCCGGAGAGGTGATACCCGGAGGAAATTTTTTAGTTATTCCCAAAATTGGTGTCAATGCGCCAATTGTCTTTGTCCAGTCAGTTGATGAGAAAACTGTCCAGGATGGGCTCCAAAATGGAGTTGTCCATTATGCTTACACGGCAAAGCCTGGCGAGGAGGGGAATAGCTTCATCACAGGGCACAGTTCAAATTACTGGTGGAATAAAGGCGCCTTCAACTATATTTTTGCAAATTTAGGACGAATGGCCGTCGGTGATCAGGCAAAAATTTATTATAACGGTAATAAGTATTTGTACCAGGTGACCGAAGTCAAGGTTGTCCCACCAACTGATGTCAGCGTTTTAAAACAAACGGCCACCCCGACATTAACTCTCATGACGTGTACTCCTCCCGGAACCAGTTGGCAAAGATTAATTATAAAACTCGACCAGGTTTCACCACTTTATAAAGCTCCTGTTGTTGTACAAAAGTACCGAGAATTACCAAATTTGAGCCAATTGCCAAACACCAATTCAAATGTTTTTCTTGATTGGGTCGCGAAGCTTTTGAATCTTTAGAAATTTAGATTGATTTTATAATAAGACTTTACATTCCCTTTTAATGTTGAATAAAAGACAGATGACTGATTGAATACTGAAACTTGGTTTGCTTTTGAAGCAAGTTCAGTTTTGTTAAAGCCGTCGTACTCTACAACAAAAAGTCCAGTTTCTCCCTGAACCAAGAGGTGGCTTTCGTCATAATACCAAGTAATCATATTAATTTTTGTACCAATATCAACCGTCTTTTCTTCCATTTTTTCAAAATCATAGACTTTGGCCAATTCTCCATCGAAATAGGCCAATCTCGTTCCATCTTTGTTCCATTCTATGCCCAAGATTTTCTGATCTAGTTGTAGAGAGGTTTTTGCACCATTAGCTTGATAGTAAGCTGTTAGATTTTTTGTGTCGTTTGGTAAAAGAGCCAAGTAGTTTTTTTGCCTTGAGTATGCAAACTGATATGATTTACTTTTTTCGACGGATTCTGCAATATTGTTCTTTCCCGAGCCATCTGGCTGTATCCTTGCTACAACATAACCGGCCGTAAGATCCTGTACATAGAAAATTGTCCCACTGCTATCTACCGAAAAATCAACAATGTTTTTATCAAGTAAGTTTTGTGAGATCTGTCCATTGTTCTCAAGCACCAAACGATACAGACTACCACTCATTGTGCTTATTAGTTCGTTTTGGTTTTTGGGGTTCCACTCTGTCTTTGTCATAGGATATTTAGACGGATCAAATCTGTAACTATATGCAGGTTCCGTTTTTGAGAAATCTAAAATGACTGTTTCTTCACTGGCATTATTCTTGAGTTTCAAAAAAACTTTAGAATTGTTATTTAAATTTGCCGAAATAATTTGGGGGTTTTGAAGCCAAGCTTCAGTAAGTGTTTTATTTGCAATCGGCCAAATGCTTTTAAAGTTGTCGTTATTCACGTCATATTGATATAACAAAGTTTCGTTCTTGGCGCTTATTTTTGAATACAAGAAGTATCGTTTATTGTCGCTTACTGATAAAAGTTTCAGATCTTCTAAATCGCTTATTTCACTAGATTTAATACTGTTCGGGAAAAGCAAAGTATAATTTGCCCAGCTTACCATATTTGCTTTTACTAATATTGTTTTACTCCAAGTCTGATAACCGATTTTTTCTATTGCTATGGTATGTTTTCCAGGCTTGACGTCAGCTATTCGAACTGACAAAAAGGGGAGCGTAGTTTTACTGTTAGCATATTTACCGTCCAAATATATTTTGGCATCAGCTGGTTTGGAGCTCACAATAATCATGCCTGTTTTTTGAAAACTGACAAGTCCTTTGTCAATAAAAAGTTTATAGCCACTGGCCAAGGTCAGAACATAGACCAATAGAAAAATAAAAAAAATTCCTACGACAGGATAAATTACTAAACGTGAAAACTTAGATGGCTTATTACTTTTTTTTACCATGAGTTTTAGTAATTATAACTCAAATGAGTAATTTTGCCAACGCTTCTTCCTTGTAGATAACCCTGTTTTTTGTTAAGATAATTCCGATAATTTGAAAGATATTTATGCTTGCAAGAAGAATCGGAATCGACCTAGGGACTGCAAATGTCTTGGTTTATGTCCCAAAAAGAGGAATTGTTATAAACGAACCCTCTGTCGTTGCTGTGTCTGAAGATAATAAGGTTCTTGCCGTTGGCAATGAAGCAAAGGAAATGGTGGGGAGAACTCCCGAAGCCATCACGGCTTACAAGCCTTTGCGTGATGGTGTTATCGCTGATTTTAGAGTAACGGAGGCTATGATTCACTATTTCATAAATAGAGTTAGCGGAAATGTTCGACTTTTTAGACCAGAAGTCATGGTAAGTGTACCAGCAGGAGTTACTTCCACAGAAAAAAGAGCCGTAATCGATGCGACAAAGGCGGCTGGAGCAAAAGACGTCTATATCATACCGGAACCGGTAGCTGCAGCCATCGGCGCAGATATACCTATAGACTCAGCTGCAGGTAATTTAGTAGTTGATATTGGAGGAGGAACAACCGAGGTCGCAATTATTTCTTTGGGAGGAATTGTTGCTTCTACATCAGTCCGTGTTGGAGGAAATCGTTTGGATCAATCCATTGCTGACTATATTCGCCGCAAATACGGTCTAGCGATAGGGGATCAAACCGCTGAAGAGATTAAAATCAAAATCGGAAGCGCCCTTGTCCGAGAGAAAGAGAAAACGATGGAAATTCGTGGCCGAGATATGATAGCCGGCCTGCCAAAGACTATAAATATTTCTTCTAACGAAGTCACTGAGGCTATGCAAAACGAAATTGATAAGATTATTTTGGCAGTTCGAAATGTTTTGGAGCAAACCCCTCCTGAACTCTCGAGCGATGTCATTGACCGCGGGATGATCATGACTGGGGGAGGATCTCTGCTTCGGAATCTAGATAAAATGCTTACCAAAGCAACCGGAGTTCCTTGCCATGTAGCCGATGAGGCCCTGTATTGCGTGGCTAAAGGAACCGGCATAGCTCTTGAAAATTTGGACGATTATAAACGGAGCGCTCTCGCCAAATAATCTTTCGACTGGATATTTCTTTTGCTATACTAAATTTAGATAGGAGGGACAGTGAAAAATATTTACGTAACCGACCTTCGAGAAGGAATATCTCTTTTTGATGAAAATTTTGTAGTGAAATCGATCAAAAGGATGATGACCAAGCAAGAAAAACCTTATCTTGATTTAGAATTGTCAGATAGGACCGGAAATATTAGAGGAAAGGTATGGCCAGACAATTTGGACAAATGTGCAGAAGTAAAGGAAGGAGAAGTTGTTTCTATCGATGCGCTTGTTGAAAATTATAACGGAGCGTTGCAATTAAAGATTATGGCTTTAAAAATTGAAAACAATTTTAATCAAGCAGATTACCAGCCCGTTTCAAAAAAAGACAAACAAGAGATGCTGACCGTAATCACTAGCTCCATCCGAAGGATAAAAAATAAGCATTTAAAATCTCTATTAGATAATATTTTTACAGCTGATTTTCTTAAAGATTTTTCTGAGGCCTCTGCCAGCTATCGCTTGCATCATGCATACAGGTCAGGTCTGTTGGAGCATACATCAGAGATGCTAACACTGTCTGATGCTATATTAAGCCAATATCCCAAAATGAATTCTGATCTTCTAACGACAGGGGTTCTGCTCCATGACATAGGAAAAATAGTTGAATACAAAACTTCAACCACTATTACAATCACCACTGAGGGGAAACTATTGGGTCATATTTTTATTGGCGCAAGCCATATTAAAGAAAAAGCCCCAAAGGATATACCAGAAGATCTCCTGAACGAAGTTCTACACCTTGTTTTATCACACCATGGCTCGTTAGAATTCGGTAGTCCTATCCTTCCAAAAACATCTGAAGCGCTTGCCTTATCGTCAATTGATGACACCTCCGCCAAAATCAACTCCTCATACATCGCAATTCATGACAGCGGAGAAGATGCAGAGTTTACAACATATTATCGTCACCTAGGAACAGAATTGTACCGATCGCCATATTTAGATAACCTAACAAATGAAGACATTCCTTTTTAGGGGATAGTTATGATTTGTCCTTATTGCAGTGTTGACATGGAGCAAATAGAGTTAGGGGGGAAAACCTTCTGCTCTAATTGTGGTATGACAATAGGTGAGTCGCCTGAGCCTGAAAAGCTCAACATCTCTATAAGCCACATATCCGAAAATGACACCTATGATTCGGATTCTAATAATCCTGTCTCTAATCTTCCTACTACAATTGCTCCAACTACTAACACACCAAACGAGACAAATCCACTGATCGTTATGGAACATTCTGATCTTAATGCAGATGAAAGGTCACCAATTGTCCCACTCCCAGCGTCGCCAGCTGAAGGCATGACCCCCAAGCCAAGCATATCGACAGCTGTCGAAGTAAAAGATGAAGACTCCCAAAAAGTTGCCGATATTAACTCTGCAAAAACCCCTACTGATGATAGTGACCATGTGCGCGAAGAACTCCTGAAAATGATGGGGCAAACTTTGAATAATGAGGGAATAAATGTAGCCAGTACCCCTGAGATTGATGCCACAGATAATACAGAATCAAAGGCAGATATATCGACTGAGGACAGACAACAAGTAGCGCAAGAAACAAGTGCAGGAGGACCATTGACCTCGCCCTCGGAAGGAGAAAATGCTCCAATCGGAACAATGGAAGCTACCGGGGTTACCCCCGCCTCCGTCTCAAATTCGGAACGAGAAAGTGACCAAGCCCAGACTCCGGAAAATCAGGTTCCGCCAAAAAATTTCTCTATTAGACCTACATCAATAGAAATAGAGCCTGTTTCATCTGAAAAACCGATCACAGATGACTCCTTCGGTGACATTAAGCCAGATTTGATGGAGTCGATTTTTTATGATCAAAAGGGGACCGAATCAAAAACTAACGATCAACGATCCACGAGTGCAAAAGGCGTCCCTGTTCCAAGTCCAGAGCTTCAACAGGCAGTCGGTGTTGAAATACCGAATCTTTCCACAAAATCAAAAGATTTTGATGAACAAGTTAAAAAGATAGATGCACTAGGTGCTACTGGTGTTTTGCTGGATATCTTAGATGATTCCGCGGTTGAAAAAACAGATGAGAAAAAAATCGAAGCATATGAAGCGGCAGAAGAGTTAATTGATAAGATTCCCTTCAAACAGCCAAAAGAGTTGAAGATGTTTGAAGAGTTAGATTCAAAAAGTAACAAAAAAACCAGGACAAACACAAAAAAGTTTGATAAAGACGCAAAAAAGGACAAAAAAACCTCAGATTCTAAGGAAAAGGGTTCGAAAGATAAAGTAGAAGATAACAATGGTTTCAACAAAGAAACTAGCAAAGAGACTCTGACAGTTGTATCAAAATTGTCAGAAAGACCCATAACTAAATCTACCAAAGAAGATCAGGCACTCAAAATAGAGGAAGCTCCCCAAAAGATTGAAAATGTCAGTGAAAAGCCGGCAAAGGGAAGTGTTAAAATTCTCACCCCAGAAGAGATAATGGCTTCTTTTGAGGTCAGGGGCAGCGAAACTAAAAAAATTGGGAAACCTGACAAATGGAACAGGTCAAGCAAAAATCAGGATAAGATAGAGCCGGCAGATGTAGCTGGTGCCCTATCAAAAACCCCTAAGAAGGAAGATGTTACAGGTGAAATTTTATATACTCAACAATCAAACGATATCGAGTCTGTGACAAACCCGGAACATATTGAAGAAAAGAAAGACACACAGAAAAAAGAAAGTTATAATAAAAAGGAAGTTGATCTCAGTCAGTTCAAGACGCCAAATCCTCATCATTCAGCGCTTCTGGATTATTTTGCTAATATCTTTTCAAATAAATAGGAGATACTGATGCAAGACGATAAATGGGGGGATTTGATTGACGACCTTGAAACAAAATTTGGTGAATTGAACAGAAAAATCCAAACTTCAATTTCGGAAGACGATACTGGTCATGAGGTCAAGACCACGGAAGAATGGGTGGAATTCGAAACTCCAATGGGCAGGATGAAGCTCTCTAGGATTACTCGCCCTATGATCATCGACAAAAAATTTCATTATACACATTCTGCAGGAGGAAGAGGGAAAGTAGAATATGTTATGTCTGACACCGAGAAAACTCACAAAACAAAACTATACAAATGGGACGATTTGAAGGATGATTGGCAAGAGGTACAGACAACAAACGGCGAATTAAGGTTCTGAAAGGAATAAAAAATTATGAGTATGAAAAACCCCGATCAAAGAGTCGCAATATTTATAGATGTACAAAACCTATACTATTCAGCAAAGGCTCTTTACAATGCTAAAGTAAATTTTTCGGAAATTGTCAAAACAGCAACGGCTGGCCGTAAGCTTGTGAGAGCAATTGCCTATACCGTCCGAGCAGAAATGCCTGAGGAGCAAAGCTTTTTTGATGCGTTAGAAAATCTGGGCATAGAGGTAAAAACCAAAGATCTCCAAACTTTTGTCGGCGGACAAAAAAAGGCTGATTGGGATGTCGGTATTGCTGTTGACATCCTCAAAATGGCCCCCAGACTAGATGCCATTGTGTTATGCTCAGGTGATGGAGATTTTCAAGTATTATTACATCATGCCAAGGCTGATGGTTGTCGGGCAGAAGTAATCTCTTTTGGCAAAAGTACCTCTGCAAAATTAGTCGAAGAAGCAGACGACTTCATCGATCTTGACGAAGAACCCAACCGTTACTTGTTAAAATATAACAACGGACCAAAGCCAGAGACCATCAAAAAACCAGAAGAGACTAAGCCTCGGAAAATTGCCTTCTTCAAGAAAAAATAGATATTACAAAAACTGACTTTGACAAAAGTCGATTTTTTAGTCTTGAAATGCATACGCGAATTTTATTATAATTAGAATTCCGTGAAATGCGAAAGGAGGGAAAATTAATCTGAAATTCTATTCTTCAGATCGTGATTGCAGTTTTAATTGTGGTGAAGATGTCGATTGTATAATAAAAAGAATTTCGCTCAAAACAAGTGACGAAAATCTAAAGTTTAATCTTCAAAAAAACTGTTTACGATGTAGTGGCTCGGGAGAACCAAACTTAACAAATATAATCTAGCCCTGCCCGGTTCTATTTAAAAAAAGCTGATAATAAGCTAAACTGTAGTTTATGAAATATAATACACGTTTTGCCCCGAGTCCGACCGGTCTTGCCCATGTTGGGAACATTCGAACGGCTCTTTTTGATTATCTGGCCGCTAAATCAACCGGTGGTAAATTCTTTCTGCGAATTGAGGATACGGATCGAGAGAGATTTGTTCCTGAGGCAGTTGACTATATTCATCAAGCCCTTGATTGGCTAGGTCTTAAATCAGACGGAGAAGTAGTTTACCAATCAAAACGGCTTGCTATGTATCAGGGGAAGGTGCGGGAACTTTTAGATAAAGATTTGGCTTATAAATGCTTTTGCACGAAAGAACGGCTCGATGACCTACGTCAAAGTCAAGAAAAAATCGGTAAACCACCAATTTACGACCGTCGATGTTTGGGATTAACTAAGACAGAGATTAGAGAGAAAGAAGAGAAAGGAGAGTCTTTTGTTATACGTTTTCGAATCCCTAATGCTCCGGAGGAAATCTTTTGGCATGATAAGGTTCGAGGCAGAGTGACGATCGCTACCGATATTTTAGAAGATTTTATTATTTTAAAATCAGACGGTTGGCCTACATACAATCTAGCCCATATCATTGACGACTACGAGATGGGAATTAACTTGGTGGTCCGTGGCGAAGAGTTTGTTCCATCAACACCAAAATACATCCTTGTTTATAGGGCTTTTGGTTGGGAACCTCCTGAATACGCTCATATGCCCTTAACCCTTGGGAAAGATCACAAAAAATTATCAAAAAGACATGGTGATACTGCCATACTCGACTATAAGGAAAAGGGGTATTTGGCAGAGACAATGATTAATTTTTTAGTTCTTTTAGGCTGGAACCCCGGCGGCGGGTCAACTGAAGAATTTTTTTCTCTGGAAGAGCTTAAAGAAAAATTCAGAATAGAGGATGTAAACAAAGCGCCAGCTATCTTTGATTTGGAAAGATTAGACTGGATGAATGGTGTTTATATTAGAAATCTGTCTGTAAAAGACCTAACGGATCGTTTGGTTGAATTTGATCCTAGCTATCAGAAAGTTGATCGTGAGTTTCTGGAAAGGGTTGCGACTGTAGAGCAGAGCAGACTGAAAACCTTGTCCGAATTTAAGGAAATAAGCGATTTTTACTTCGATTTAACTAAATATGAGGCTAGCTTGCTTACATTCAAGAAAAGTACGCCAGAAGCAACGAGAAAGGGTCTGGAAGCAAGCTTGACGGAGCTTAAGGGTAACGAATGGGGGAATGTTGAGGATTTCGAAAGTATTTTGTCTAAAACTGTTAATAAAAATCAACTGACCAATGCCGATGTTTACTGGCCTGTGCGCGTCGCCCTGTCGGGCAAAGACAAAAGCCCTTCACCGGCTGAGCTTTTATGGGTTCTAGGCAAAGACGAGTCATTAAAAAGATTGTTAGTTGCTTTAAATAAACACATAGTCGATTGATAACAAATGAATTTTGATTTCCTTTGACAATTTCTTTGTTACAAGTTACATTACTTAACAGGGAGGGATTAGGTTTTTACCTGATCTTTTTTAATCCCTACGGGCAGTAACTTGACAACTATATATGAAAGGTGAAAGGTGAGAAGCCATGGAAATCAAGGAAAGGTACGACGTGATGGAACGCGTCTGTGGCCGCCTTGTGGCTGCCTTTGACGCACATGAGTACCCATACAATCGACTGAGCGTCAGACCACCACAAGAAGTAGAGAATCTACCACCGACCCTCGTTCTAGGCAGTAGAGATCATGCCATGTTTCTTTTTAACCTCTGCTATTGGATGAGGGGTGGAATACAATCTGATACAGCCATCCGTTCCTTGGGACTCGTGTACTCAGAGCATCCTGCACTTTTCGATCCTTGTGTCGCAATGCATACTGACCCCTTTTGGCTTAAGCAAGTATTCACTCAGTTTGGCCTAGGGTGGTCAAAAAACTTCAACTCACGCTTCTGGGTCGACAATTCAAGACTTCTAGCTGAGCGTTGGGATGGAGATCCCCGTAATCTCTTCTGTGATTTCGACAAGCTAACCGAGACGGAAGCTTGGGAAGCGGCTTGCAACAGAATCAAAAAAGGCAAAGACAAAGGTTTTGCTGGTTTTCGAGAAAAAATGGTCAGTTTGCTGATTTATTTTCTCATGGCCAGCGATCTAATTGATCCATTTGATTTCTCGTTGCCAATTGACTTCCATAACATCAGAATGGCCATTATCCTTGGCTTCGTCGAGCTTTCTTGCTCGAATGGTGACAAAGAAGGAACATTTGGATACGATGACAAGCTTCTAGGCACACTCCGTGATTTGACGTATCGTTACTCGAAGGAGCATGGAGTTAGTAGCCTTAAGCTATGTGACGTTCTTTGGCTCTATAGTCGATCGATGTGTTCGGAACATCCTTCTTTCCAATCAATTGTCGGCGAAAGGAATGGAAGAAGTACGCCCGTTTCTCGCCTCATACTAACCTGGACTGACGCACAGATTGAGGCTCATCACAGAACTTGTGGTGTCTGCCATGTGGCAGAATACTGCAAGCTCGTAGTTAGATCCGCTCCATATTATATCCAAGGAAAAATCGCTGTCGACAAAACAGCTATCTGTCCAGTCCAATCTCTTCTACCTGCAGAAATCTCAAGGCCCCTCATAAGAAGGAGGTGAAAGATGGCAATTGATTGCAATTGGGGAAAGCTAGACGGCAAAACTTTTGTTATCCTTCACCTCGATCCTGAAGAGATAATCGTTTTGCCCCAGATGAGAAGGACCTTCAATGAAGCAACTATTCGCGAATTAGCAGAAAGCATTCGCGCGAACGGCCAGATCAACGAAGCCCTAATTAATCACCGTCAGGGACGCTACGAGCTAATTGCCGGCGAAAGACGCCTGAGGGCAATTAGGTACCTCAACAAACAAACCAGAAACAAGAAGCGAAAAAGAACCTTAAGCTGCAAGATGTTTGAATCTCTCACTACAAGCGACGCCTTCCAACTTCAGGTTGCCGAGAATGTCCATGAGAATGTTCCCCCCGAACAAGAAGCAGAAGCCCTTTACGGGCTCTGGCAAATCAAGATGGGGACGCCAGAGCTTGAAGAAATGTCAATGCGATCTTTCTGCAAGTTGGTCGGCAAAAGTGAGACCAAAGTTCGAGGCGCCTTTAGGTTCATTCAGGATCTCCATCCATTGATACAGAAGGAGGTTCGCAGGCAAGGGGCTGGCTCGAAAAGGGAAAAGGGGACCGGCAGGGGCGGCAGAATTTCGTATACGACAGCCATCGAGATTGCACGGCTAAAGGACCAAGGAGAGCAATTATTTGCACTCCAGATCATCACTGCCAGAAAAGCGAGGTCGCTAAAAGCTGTTAAGGCCTGTCTAAAGCCATATATGGATAGGCAACGAGGCCAGACCGAGCTCGTCGATTTAGGAATGACAGCAGAAGATGCTGTTAGTCTTTTGGTGCGCTATATATTGGAGAAGGAGACTCCACATTACAGAGATGGCATCGAGTACAAACGTGATATCATCTCTGCGGTAGAGCAAGGGGTCATGCCTGAGACCGTTCTGACCGACTCTGTTGTCCGACTTTTCCTAGAATCACTTCATCTAGAGAAGCGGCTACGCGCTCTTGTTGCGACAAGGAAAAAACAATTTACTGCCTGACGGCAGAGTGTGCAATAGCACACTCTGCCGTTTTCTTTTGAACATCATTTTTGTTCAGTATTGAAACCTCAACTAAATTGAGCTAAAATAACTTAGTTAATTACTATTTTTTGCCGATGGGGAGTGGCCAAGCGGTAAGGCACCGGGTTCTGGTCCCGGTATTCGGGGGTTCGAGTCCCTCCTCCCCAGCCAATTTATTTGTAATATTTGGTATAATATTTCTATAGGATCGCAAAAAAATATTAATTTCTTTTAATTCAAAATTAATTTATTGGACTTGATAAGATGACAAAAAGAGGCAATGCAATTGAAATTAAGGATATTAGAAAATCTTTTGGCACTCTTGAAGTGTTGAAAGGTATTAATTTTGTTATACCTCGAGGCAGTATTGTAGCCCTCTTAGGACCGAATGGAGCCGGGAAAACAACCCTCATTCGTATATTGTCTACTCTTTTAACCCCCGATGCCGGTCAAGCAACCATCGAAGGTTTTGATGTTGTTGACGAAGCAGATAATGTTCGCGGAGTCATCGGGCTAACCGGACAATATGCTGCAATAGACGAGTATTTGTCTGGGAGGGAAAATCTCGAGATGATGGGCCATCTCTACCATTTGAGCAAGCCAGACACAAAAAAACGTGCAGCCGAACTACTTGAAAAATTTGATTTGGCAGATGCTGCTAATCGACCGGCCAAAACCTATTCCGGTGGGATGAGTCGGCGGTTAGACCTAGCCTCCAGCTTGATAGCTTCACCTCCCATACTTTTTTTTGACGAGCCAACAACTGGGTTAGACCCGAGGAGCAGGCTTATGATGTGGGAGATAATCGACAATCTTACAAAAGAAGGCGCAACGATTTTGCTTACCACACAATATTTAGACGAGGCAGATCAACTAGCAGACAGGATCGCTGTCTTGGATGGGGGAATGATAATAGCCGAAGGCACCCCAAATCAACTTAAAGCTAAAGTTGGTAATGAGAGAATTGAGTTCGAATTTGACTCACTTGAGTGCTTGAAAAAGGCTGAAAAAATCATTAGTAATGATTCCATATTAGTAAACGAGGAGAAATACACATTAAGCGTTGCCAATGATAAGGGGGTAAAAAAATTAAAATCCCTACTTGAAGAATTTGAAAAATCGAATATTACCGTCGTCACCTTGTCCCTACACAAACCAACACTAGACGATGTTTTTTTGAAGCTGACCGGCCATCAGGCAACAGCTGAGGAACTGGCAGAAGAAGAAAAAGAACCTAAAAAGGGGAAGAAGTAATGGCTGATACTGCAGAATTAACTAGAAATGTGAAACCAGAGACAAAGAGTAAATTTGGCTGGTTTGTTAGTGATTCTTTAGTTCTTATCGAACGAAGCATCAAACATATCACGAAAAATCCCGATCAACTACTTTCAGTCGCTTTTCAACCAATTATGTTCATGCTACTTTTCCGCTACGTCTTTGGCGGGGCTATCGCAACTGGTGGCACATCATATGTAAATTATTTAGTCGCAGGGATATTAGTACAAACTGCCGCTTTTGGTTCCACTTATACCGCCATTGGAGTATCAACTGACCTTCATCGAGGAATAATCGACCGTTTCAAGTCATTGCCGATGAATAGTTCAGCGGTTTTGATTGGTCATACAGTTGCTGATCTGGTTCGAAATACCGTTTCCAGCATCATTATGATCTTAGTTGGTCTCGCAGTTGGCTTCAGACCAACAGCAACTTTTGTTGAATGGTTGATGGTCATCGGAATTTTGTTATTATTTACTTTTGCCTTTTCCTGGCTTTCTGCGATTCTAGGACTCTTTGCCAAAAGTATCGAAGCCGTGCAGTGGATCAGTTTTGTATTTATTTTTCCTTTAACTTTTGCCAGCAGTGCATATGTGCCGACAAAAGACATGCCTACACCACTAAGAATCTTTGCCGAAAACCAACCCGTAACTCAGGTAATAGAGGCCATAAGGGCATTGCTTGTCGGCACTCCGATGGGTCACCATGCCTTATATGCCGTACTTTGGAGTCTTGGGATATTAATCATTTCGATACCTTTTGCAACATATTTGTTTCGGCGTCATTCTACTCGGTAGGATTCATCTTAAAAAAGAGCCTTTCAAGGCTCTTTTTTATCTCAATTATTTATTCCTGAGTGCTGCTTGAGCGGCCGCAAGTCGAGCGATCGGAACCCTATAAGGTGAGCAGGAAACATATGAAAGACCTGCTCGATGACAGAAATCGATTGATGCTGGATCGCCCCCATGTTCTCCGCAAATACCAAGTTTGATGTCTTTTCTAGCCGCTTTCCCTTTTTTGGTAGCAAGGGCTACAAGTTGACCAACACCTTCTTGGTCAAGAGAAACAAATGGATCATTTTTCAATAATCCAAGTTTCAAATATTTTGGCAGAAATTTTGAGACATCGTCACGGGAAAAACCATAAGTCATCTGGGTAAGGTCATTGGTCCCGAAAGAAAAAAACTCAGCCTCTTTGGCAATTTCTCCCGCCATTAGAGCCCCCCTAGGGACCTCAACCATCGTTCCAACTTTGTATTTCACTTCTTTTTCCTGTTCAGCAAACACTTCCTTAGCAGTTGTCTCAATTATCTCTTTTTGAAGCAAAAATTCTTTCACGTCACCAACCAATGGAATCATAATTTCTGGATTCGCCTTATCTACCAAACAAGCAGCCTCGATGATTGCCCTGGCCTGCATTGCTGTAATCTCTGGATAAGTATTACCGAGCCTACAACCGCGATGGCCAAGCATCGGGTTGACTTCGTGTAATGAGGCAATTTTTTCTTCCACTTGAGCAACAGATTTGCCAGTTGCTTTGGCGAGTTCTGAGATCTCATCTTTTTCTTTTGGCAAAAATTCATGTAAAGGTGGATCGAGTAACCGGATAGTGGCCGGTAAGCCTTTGAGCTCTTTAAAAAGCCCAACAAAATCTTCTCGCTGATAGGGGATGAGATCCATTAATGCTTCTTTTCTTTCATCTATAGTATCGGCTAATATCATTTTCCTCATTGAGAAAATTCTTTGCTCATCAAAGAACATGTGCTCGGTTCGGCAGAGACCGATACCTTCAGCCCCAAACTTCACTGCCATAGCAGTATCATGAGGAGTATCAGCATTTGTACGGACGTTGAGAGTCCGAAATTTATCTGACCAAATCATAACTTTTTCAAAGTCTCCGGAGATGTCTGGCTCTTTGACATCAAGGGATCCGTCATAGACTTTACCGGTCGAACCATTTAACGAAATAATGTCACCTTCGTGCAAAACACTGCCATCCCCAGTTGTAATGGTTTTATCTTTGTAAGAAATGGTTAGAGATTCGCAACCACAGATACAGCTTTTACCCATGCCTCGAGCAACAACAGCCGCGTGTGAGGTCATTCCTCCTCGGGCAGTAAGAATCCCTTGTGCCGCATTCATCCCGATTAAATCCTCGGGTGATGTCTCGATCCTAACCAAAATGACTTTATGTCCTTCTTCAGCCATATCATGTGCTTTTTCGGCGTCAAAGACGATTTCGCCGACAGCGGCACCCGGAGAAGCAGGAAGACCAACAACCAGTGGGACAGAATCTTTTTCGGCTTTTGGGTCTAGTGTTGGATGAAGAAGTTGATCCAACTGGGCTGCATCAAGCCTCGAGATAGCTTCTTTTTCGTTTATTAAACCTTCTTTTACCATATCGACTGCAACTTTTAATGCCGCTGCTGCCGTTCTTTTGCCATTTCTAGTTTGCAGCATATATAGTTTGCCTTCCTGTATCGTAAACTCCATATCCTGCATATCTTTGAAATGTTTCTCGAGCTTGAGCCTGATATCATTGAGTTCTTTATAGGTTTGAGGCATTTCTTTTTTTAGATCATCCATATTTTTTGGTGTTCTCACTCCGGCAACTACGTCTTCTCCCTGTGCATTCATCAGATATTCGCCATAGAAAATATTTTCGCCAGTGGATGGATTGCGAGAAAAACAAACACCCGAACCGCAATCATTTCCCATGTTACCAAAAACCATTGCCTGGATATTTACGGCTGTACCAAGTAAACCGTGGATATTATTCAGTCTACGGTACAAAACAGCTCGACTATTATTCCAAGAGCCAAAAACGGCAGCTACAGCAAGCATTAACTGCTCAAAAGGATTATCAGGGAATAATTTTCCTGTTTCAGCCTTTGTTATTGTTTTGAATATTTCACTCAACTCTCTTAGGTCGTTGGCTGTAAGCTGAGTGTCAAAGTTAACTTTCTTTTCTTTCTTAAAATCCTCCAAGGCGTCAGAATATTTTTCGGCAGGAACTTCCATCACCACATCAGAAAACATTTGGATAAATCTTCTATACGAATCCCAGGCGAAACGATCATTGCCAGTTTTTTTGATTATCCCATCAACAACTTTATCGTTAAGCCCCAAATTTAAAACTGTATCCATCATTCCAGGCATAGAAGAGGCTGCACCAGAGCGGACTGACAAAAGCAGGGGATTATCATTATCACCGAGTTTCGATTTCATTGCTTTCTCTAATTTTTCAACATTTACCTTGATTTCTTGGATAAGTTCCTCTGGTATTCTTTTGCCAGATTTATAATATTCATCACAGGTTTCAGTAGTAATAGTAAAGCCCGGAGGGATAGGTAATTTCATGTTGGTCATTTCTGCTAGATTTGCTCCCTTACCTCCTAAAAGCTCTTTCATTTCTTTTTTGCCTTCATCAAAGAAGTACACGTACTTTCTTGCCATTTTTTCTCCTTTTTAATCCTCAAAATAAATTACCCGGGGCGGGCAACTTTAATATTCTAGCAAAATATATTTGAGATTGGAAGGTTATCATTATACGAAGCTAGTAGCTCCGCCCTGAATACTTTATTGGATCTAATTAGTAAATGCGCCAAACGACTTGACTTATTAGGTAATATATAGTATAAGTATCTTTCAGTTGAGAATATTATGAAATCAATTTATTTGCTGGCCGGATTTACTATCGTATTAATCATAGTGATTTTTAGTATTTTATATTTCCAGGGTCAAAACATCAAAAAAGATGATAACCAGGTTAAGCCTACCGTTATAAATGATTATGCAAATAGTTCTGCTACGGTCAGTTACATGGCAGAGGGCGAAGTTAATGCCGACGAATTGCATCGTTCTATCAAAATTACCGTATCAAAAGATAGTCGTACAATAGAAATTTTGGCAGGTTTTCAGTATATAGCTATCAATTCAAAATCTTACAGAAATACCGTGGAGGCATATGAACCTTTCTTAGCTTCCTTGCAAGTTGCTGGTTTTGCCAAGGAAAAATCAAACCCGAAAATCTCTAACCCGGAAGGAAGATGCCCTCTAGGTAATAAGTATTTTTTTACCTCTACAAGTATCCCCAATATCCCAAATAATCTCTGGACCGCAAATTGTTCAGGAATGGGAACTTTTGGTGGAAATCTTAGCACTATACAGCAGTTATTCCAAAAACAGATTCCAGACTACAGCAAAATCACTTCTGGGGTAACTTTATAAGATATATTCGCTAGCTAGCAAATAGCTTTACATATTTTACTGTCATCTATTATGATGTATTCATAAAGAAAGGGGGTGAAATATGCCTAGCAAAGTAAATACAGCACGGATTTGTTTATTGATAGAAGCATGGCTATATGCGTTACTGGCTGTTTTTTTTGTTGTTACCTTTTTGCTAGTATCTCTTGGGATCGGTCTTTCTAGCCAAGAAGGTTCGGGTGTAGGCGCTGTCATCTTTGGTAGTGTTGGCCTCTTTATTGCTGTGGTGCTGGCCGCTTTTGCGGTATTGATGTTTTTGACCGCCAAGGGAGTAAAAGAAAAAAAGAATTGGGCAAAGATTGTCGGTATTGTACTAGCTGTTTTGAACCTACCAAATTTTCCATTAGGGACAATCATTGGCATTCTAATCTTGATAGGGCTTCTTGATGAGCAAGCCGCTGTTTGGTTCGGACCAAAAGAATGATGATTACTCTTTTATAAAAAGACTCAAGATAACCTCTTGAGTCTTTTTATTTTAATATCTTCATAATATTAATCATTTCTGATAAAATATCCCTATAGAAGGAGTTTAATATGAGCACTGAAGAAATCGGACAGGTTTTTGTCTGTCAGGTGTGCGGTAATGAAGTAACCATAACCAGAGTTGGTGAAGGCACGCTGACTTGCTGCGGAAAGCCAATGCTCCTAAAAGAAGAGTAAAAAATGGCAAAAACAAAAAAGAAACAAAAAAAAATAGACCTAGGGCACATATTTATACCACATAAGCATAATGACTTTCGACCTCATGCTTTTCGTCATAGGATGCTAACTCTGTACTCATTTTTACTACTTTCGTCCCAAGTTTTATTGGGGGTTACTTATATCTCCGGTCCATCTCTAGCTTCGGAAAATCTTGACACCATGAAACAAAATATTATATCCCTGACTAACCAGGAACGGAAAAAGGCAAGCGTTAACGTTTTAACTGAAAACCCTCAACTAGATCAGGCTGCTAAGGCAAAATTAGAGGACATGTTCGCCCATAATTATTGGGATCATGTTTCCCCGAGCGGAAAGCAAGCTTGGGACTTTATTAATGCTACGACCTATCGGTACTCCTATGCTGGAGAGAATTTAGCTCGTGGATTTGTAGATTCAACTTCCACTGTTTCTGCTTGGATGGCCAGTCCATCACATAAGAAAAATATATTAAATTCAAGCTACAACGATATCGGTTTGGCAGTCGGCCAAGGCAAAATAGATAACAAACCAACCATTTTGGTTGTTCAGGTCTTCGGTTCACCACAATCTACACTAGTAGCCAATAATAACAATGTGGTAGAGGGAGTTGATAAGACAAAAACCATGCCCGTACTGAGTCAAAAGAATATTACAATTCAGGAACGTTTACCATTCCTAATCTTTTGGTTGATCCTTTTTGCTCTAATAATATTTGATGGTCTTGCAGTTAGAAAGCTTGGATTGCATCGATCAAAGAAACATCTTTTTCAATTTAGGTCAGCTCTTTTAATTAACATTTTTGTTTTAATTATTTTGAGCCTTAATTATGTCTCAATCGCATAGCTTTTGGGCTTCAAAAAAAGATGATTTTCGAGTAAAATATATTAGTTGGTTTTTAATATGGGGAAAGAATGATTTATGAAGTAATAATTATTGGTGGTGGACCAGCCGGTCTGTCAGCAGCCGTTTATGCAGCTCGATATAAAATTAATTTCGCTATTGTCGCTCCTATGTGGGGTGGTTTTGTAAATGAAGCTCATTCTGTTGAAAATTGGTTAGGGGATAAAAGTATTTCCGGTCAAGATCTTGTGAATAGATTTCTTGATCATGTCAAAAGCTTAAAATCACCGATGATTACTGCCAATGTTCAAGCGATTGAAAAGACAAAAAGCGGATTTGAAATCATTACGCATGACAATAGATATAAAGCAAAAAAAGTAATTTTAGCGCTAGGAACTGAGAGAAATAAATTAGGGATAAACGGTGAGGAAGAATTTTTGGGAAAAGGAGTTTCATATTGTGCTACCTGCGACGGATTTTTCTTTCGTGACAAAACCGTGGCCGTTGTCGGTAGTGGGGATGCTGCCTGTACCGGAGCCACCTTTCTTTCAGATGTAGCAAAGAAAGTTTATTTGATTTACAGAAGCCCTAGTTTAAAGGCTGAGCCTATCTGGATCGACAAAGTCAACACTACTGACAATATTGAATGTCTGCCCGATACAAGATTAAAAGAAATCGCCGGCAAAGACAAAGTAGAAAAAATTGTTTTTGAGGACAACACCGAGCTTGCAGTTGATGGAGTTTTTATAGAAGTCGGTTCAACGCCTACAAACTTTATTACCCAAAGGCTAGGCTTAGAGGTTGACAATAAAGGATATATCGCAGTTGACAGTGACCAAAAAACATCCATAGAAGGAATCTATGCAGCCGGGGATATTACTACCAATTCTAGCAAATTCAAACAAATTATAGTTGCCGCTTCCGAAGGGGCAGTTGCTGTGTATAACGCCTATATTGACCTAAAGAAATAATTTAACATTTTGCTTTATTTAAGGCTTTTATTTATCATTTAAGCACAAAAAATGTTATTTTGTGCTTGACAAGAATAATATCAAGGTTCATGCTTGTCATAGTGGGCGATAAATTAAGCACACAAATCTCTTACGAGAGGAGGTGGATAAAATGTCAGAAGCATATTGCGTTAAATGTAAAGCAAAGAGAGACATGAAGGATGCACAGGAAGTAACTATGAAAAATGGTCGTAAGGCTGATAAGGGTGTTTGCCCAGTCTGTGGCACCGGCATGTACAAGATTAAAGGTAAATAATTATCTAGAAACATAAAATAATCCCTCGAGAAGTCGGGGGATTATTTTTATTGAATACTATAATAAAAGTTTGATATAATTTTCAAAAGAAATAACAACGTAAGAAAGGAGAAGAAATGTTTGACGATGAAGCAACTGAAGAAGTACAACCAGAAGAAGAGTTAGCAAAGAAACCAGAATTTGGGTTAGAAGAAGCAGGAGAGAACGCTGTTCCTGGAATGGAAGTGGATCCTGAAGCAGAAGCTTCAGAAGAGCCTGAAGAAGAAGTCTAAGTTATAAATAAAACAGCCCTACGGGGCTGTTTTATTGTATTGAAAATAAGGCGTTACTCTGCTACAATTTCCAGGCTAAAAACTTATTAAATATCAACAGGGTCCCATCGTCTAGGGGTTAGGACGCCAGGTTCTCATCCTGGTAACAGGGGTTCGAATCCCCTTGGGACTGCCATGAAAGTATCTCACTGTAAGGTGGGATTTTTCATTGTTGATATTAGGGTATGAGAACTCCTGAGTATTAACCATGCTTGACCAGGGACACTGATAAAACTTATTTTTGTATTTATTAAACATTGATAAATCATATGTTAAAATTAGAAGTAATATATGCTATCAAAAAAGGTTATCATCGTTTTTTTAGTTTCAGTTTTTTTTGCATTTTTAACTTTCCTATATTCCAGAATTGACTTTTCTCAAATTCATTCTACTTTAGACATTATAAAAATTGGCCTGCCTCAGCTCAAAGTCATTATTTTTAACAATGATTTTTTTAAACAAATCCCGATGTTACCAGTGCTTCTCAGTTGGACAATAATCGGAATTATAGTTTATCTCATATACTATTCTGTTCAGTTGGTTTACAACAATCTTCGAAATTGGACCGTTATCGAATTTTTCTTCCACAGAGCCGAAGTAAAGGAAGCCTTTGACATTTGGCATTTTTCTATAAGAATGGTGTTACATTTTGCTGTTTTGTTGCTGTACACCGCCTTTTTGGTGCTATTAGTCTTTATTCTCTATAAATGTTCAGCAATTTTCTCGTTGAAATTGATTTCAGGATCATTTGGGAATATAAATATAATCAACTTCTTGTTGGACGGGGGTATGGTTTTCGTTATTTGGATATTCTTTTTTTCTTGTTTCACCGGTCTCTTGTACTTATTAAACAAGGTTATGACTATAGAAAAGCTTGATGAAGAGCATATCGTAGTTAGCTAGCAACTCACTTGAAATGGCTGAAAAACTATATTAAGCTTTTTGAGGTTATCCTCAAAAGCCAGGACATCATTTTACAGATCACTTATGTTAACAAAATTTAAAAAAATTCTAATTAGATACAAGAAGACAATTTTAGTTATTGCCGTTTGTTTACTTATACTTATTACAATGAATGTTTTTTCCAAAACTCAAAAGGTCGAATCTGGTCAAGATAACAAGCTAGCCCCACCTTCTAGCCTCAAAAAAACGATTAAAGAAAATGCGGTAAAATATCATCCCAAATTTGATTGGTTAACCAAAAATCCTTACGAGATGACCTTGACTGCCGAGTCGGCTATTGCAATTGATCAAAACACAGGACAGGTTCTCTATGCAAAAAACGTCCATAAAAAACTACCTCCTGCAAGTATTACCAAAGTCCTGACTTTAATAACAGTTTTGGAAAATATGAAAACTGATAAACTTTGTACGGTTTCACAACGAGCAGCAGATACTCAACCAAATAAAATCGTCATGAAGCCAGGCGAGAAAATGAAGGTAGACGATCTACTGTACGGTTTGACAATGATCTCTGCCAATGACGCAGCCGAGGTTTTGGCTGAATGTTACGATGGGGGAAGAGATAAATTCATCGCTAAAATGAATGATAAGATAAAGATGCTTGGCTTAAGCGACAGCATTTTTAAAGATCCAAATGGTTTAAATGATGTTGATCAGGTTTCAAGTGCCTATGATTTGGGAACAGTTACACGATATGGTTTGCTAACCCAACCAAGCTTTTTAGAACATCTTGGGAAAAAAGGAGACTACAGCGTATATCCCAGTGATCACAATGAATCTCATTCTTGGTACCAAATAAGCAATCTCTTGTCTACTTACCCCGGAATGGTAGGTGCCAAAACGGGATATACTTACATTGCAAAAAATACCTATATCGGAATAGCCAAGCGTGACGGGAGAGAAATAATCATAGTATATTTCGCAGCTCAGACCACCACAAGTGATGCAACTGCTTTGCTGGATTATGGCTTTTCCGTCAAGCCAAACATATAATTGAAAGATTAATTGTTGTACAATTGTTTTGGAGGGTTTTGAATGTCTCTATATTTTGTTGTAGGTACTGTTTTAGTTTCGGTCTCCATAATACTTATCCTTTTTTTAAAGTCGAGAAAAGAAAGAGTAGAGCTAAAGTCGCTGCGAGATTTGAAATCATCTTTGGCGGCAAATGAGAGCAAAGAAAGCGCACTGCTTTTAAGTATTGCTGATGGTGTTTATATGGTTGATACAGAGAGAAATTTAACGATGTTCAATCCCGCTGCCGAAGAGATGACAGGCTGGACCAAAGAAGAAGCTGTTGGTTTAAAGTGTTGGACAGTTTTAAACCTGAAAAATGAACAAGACGACAGTATTTGTCAAAACGATTGTCCGGCAAAAAAAGTTTGGACCAGCGGAGAGAATATAGTTCGTGATGACACCTGTTTCATCAGACATCGCGGAGCAAAAAGTGTTCAGGTTTCCAGCTCATATGCCCCGATCAGAAATAGTAATGGCGATTATAGCGGGGCAATCTGTGTTTTCCGTGATATTACGGAGAAAAAAGAGGTCGAGAGACAAAGAAACGAATTTGTCTCCACAGCGTCGCATGAATTGAGAACGCCAATCACGGCCCTAGAAGGTTACATATCCCTGGCCGAAAATGGCAAAATATGTCAAATTGATGAAAAAGCACATGAGTATCTTGACAAAGCGCATCAAACCGCTCTTGGCATGTCAGATTTGGTAAAAAATTTATTAACTATCACAAAAATTGAAGATGCCAAAATTCAAATCAGTGTGGGAGACTTCAGCATTCATGATTTAGCAGGGGAGACTGTTGAAGTTTTGCAGCCCTTTGCAAAAGAAAAAAATCTTTATTTAAAATTAAATGAAGTAGAAAACCAAGAAATCAAAGGAGAAAAGGCGATAGGTCGATCTTTAAATGTTCGTGCAGATCGAGAAAAAATAAGGGAGGTTTTATATAACTTAATTGAAAATGGCTTGAAATTTACCACTACCGGGGGAGTAAGTATTTCTATCAATTATGACAAGGATTTTTCAACCGTTACAGTTTCAGATACCGGCATGGGAATATCTTCTGATGGGCAGCAACATATTTTCGAAAAGTTTTATCGCGTAGATAATACGGCTACTAGGGAAGCGGGGGGGACAGGCTTGGGGCTATTTATTACCAGATCCTTAGTCGAAATGTCAGGAGGTAGAATCTGGCTTGAAAGCCAAGTGGGCAAGGGGACAAAATTTTATTTTACTTTACCAAGAAGTATTGACTAAACTATAAACAAATGTATATTATTAAATTAGTAGAAAAGGAAATAGTGAAATGGCAAAATTATTACTTGTAGAAGATGATATGGCTTTGCGTGATATCTATTCAACGCGTTTTTTGGCTGAAGGTTATGAAGTAGTTACAGCTTCAGATGGAGAACAAGCGTTGACGGTTGCCGTAAAGGAAAAACCTGACTTGATTTTGCTTGATGTTATGATGCCAAAAATAAGCGGTTTTGACGTTTTAGATATCTTACGCACAACACCAGAAACCAAGGACTGCAAGATTGTTATTATGACAGCTCTGTCACAGCCAGCCGATGTTGAGAAAGGGAAAATGCTCGGTGCAGATGAATATTTGGTCAAATCACAGGTCACTTTGACTGACGTTGTAGAAAAAATAAATTCAGTTTTAAAAAAATAAATCTTTACTTTACAAAAACCCGCAGTGTTAGCTGCGGGTTTTTGTTTACCTAAAAGAGATATTTAGCTATAATTGTTATGAAAAGAGGAATTATGGCAAAAACTGAAATTATATCTCTCAATGATAAAGTTAATAATAAGGTTACATTTGAAGGATGGATTGACAGCATTCGAGACCACGGCAACCTTATTTTTTTAGATATAAGAGATCGCTCTGGTACCGTGCAGGTTGTTATTTTTGATAAGAAACTAATCAAAATAGCCTCAGAATTTAACCCAGAAGACTTAATCAGCGTTACCGGCAAAGTACAAAGAAGACCGGAAAAATTAATAAACACTGATATCGTTACTGGCAAAATTGAAGTAGCCGGTGATGCGCTTTTTATAATTTCAAAATCAAAGCAGCTGCCCTTTGAAATTAATCAAAGTACCGAAGGAATCTCAGAAACATTACGTCTAAAATATCGGTATCTTGACCTTAGAAATAAAAGAATGAAAAACAATCTTTTTATTAGACACCGTGTATTCCAGTTTCTGCGTGATTATTTAAATACTCAAGACTTTTGGGAAATCGAAACTCCAAGCTTAACTAAAGGAACACCAGAGGGTGCCAGAGAATATATTGTGCCGTCTAGGTTACAAGAGGGTAAATTTTATGTTCTACCTCAATCCCCACAACAGTTTAAGCAGCTCTTGATGGTCGGCGGTATAGAAAAATATTACCAAATCGCAAGGTGCTTCCGTGATGAAGACCAAAGAGGGGATAGACAGCCAGAATTCACACAGTTAGACATGGAAATGTCATTTGTTGGGCAAGAAGACATTTTAAACCTACTAGAAAAAATGATGATTAGCATGATTAAATCAGTTTTTCCCGAAAAGAAAATCTCAGCAACGCCATTCCCAAGAATTACATATAAAGAATCGATCCAAATATACAAATCAGACAAACCTGATCTGAGAAAAAACAAAAAAGATGAGAACGAATTGTCGTTTTGCTGGATTATTGATTTCCCGATGTTCGAATACAGCGATTTGGAGAAAAAGACCGTTGCAATACACCATCCATTTACAAGACCAAAAGATGAAGATATCGAACTTTTAGACAAAAAGCCACTCGATGTCAGGGCTAGTGCTTATGACTTAGTATTGAATGGTACAGAACTTGGCAGCGGTAGTCTAAGGATTCATGAAAGCAGTCTACAGGAAAAAGTTTTTGAAATTCTAGAATTAAAAAGAGACGAGACTAAAACTCGTTTTGGACATATGCTTGAAGCGTTTGAATATTCGCCGCCGCCACACGGTGGGTTTGCCTTTGGATTGGATAGACTGCTAGCTGTTATTTTGAATCAGAAAAGCATTCGAGAAGTGATCGCTTTTCCAAAAACTGGTGATGCTAAGGATCCTTTGATGGGAGCTCCTGAAGTTGTCAGTGAAAAAGTTTTAAGAGAAGCCCATATCAAATTAAGAAAAACTGACTAGAATATTATGTATAAAGTAGAACTCGAAAAGTTTGCAGGTCCATTGGATCTTTTATTGCAATTAATCGAGAATGAAAAACTTGATGTTTGTGAGCTATCTTTATCAAAAATTACTGATACCTATCTAACAGAACTTAAAAAAATGGATAAATCGAGCGAAGAACTAGCCGAATTTGTCGTTATTGCGGCTAAACTGCTTTATGTAAAATCAAAGGGACTATTACCTAGTATTGAAACTGCTGAAGAAGAACAAGAGATTGCCGACCTCGAAGCAGCTTTACTCGAATATCAAAAATATAAAGAAGCAGCCAAAACATTTGAGCAAATTTTAGAAAAAAATATGAGATCATATTCTAGACAAGCTGTGCCCGAAAAAGTTATTCTTTTTTCTCCGCCAAAAGATGTCAACCGGCAAAAGCTTTTTGAAATTCTAGCAAAGCTTTTGGCTAAAAACGAGATAAAACCTGAGGAAGAGATTATAAAGCCTGTCAAATTTTCTCTTGAAGAAAAAAAAGGTGAAATAAGTAGAATGATTCATAAGGGAAAGGTCTCTTTTACCTCTTTGTTTAAAAGATCTACTACCAAAGCAGAGATTATTGTTACCTTTCTAGCTATTCTTGAGATGGTCAAGCAAAAAGAAATAGTTGTGAGCCAAAATAAGAACTTTGCTGATTTTTCGCTATCTCGTGTAAAATGATATTATGGAAAAAGACGTTAAAAAAAATTTAGAAAGCCTCTTATTCGTCGCTGAGAAACCTGTTAGCGTCAAAGAGCTAGCAAATGTTACCAGTTTTATGGTTTCGGAAGTGCAAACAGCCTTGAATGAATTGGAAAAAGAGTACGAGAATAGAGGCATTCGATTGATTCGAAAAGGAGAATATTTTTCAATTGTCACAGCCCCCGAGTGTGGTGAGATTATCTGTAAGTACTTAAACGAAGAGCTCCGACATGATTTATCGCAAGCCGCTCTAGAAACTCTTGCGGTCATAACCTACAAACAGCCATTGACCAGGGTAGAGATTGAAGAGATTAGAGGAGTAAACTCCGATCAAACGCTCAGAAGTTTGCTCGTTCGAGGACTTATCTGTGAAATTGGCCGCAAGGAAACCATCGGCAGACCAATTTTATATGGGACAACCATGGAATTTATTCAATATTTCGGTCTTCTAAAAGAAGATGAGTTGCCAAGGTTTGATGAACTAAAGCTATTTAGAGAAGAAGATGAGGCTAGCTAAATATTTGGCAAGTTGTGGACTCGGCTCTAGACGATCTTGTGAAATACTCATAAAATCCGACCAAATAAAGGTCAATGGAATAAGTATTAATACGCCCGCAGTTGATATAGACCCGTCAACTGACGACATCAAATATAAAAATCTACCAGTGAGGCCAACCGAATTAGTCTATTATCTCTTGAATAAGCCGATTGGCTACACAGTTACAAGGAAGGATAATTATGCAAAAAAAATTGTGACAAGTCTGATCCCGGAGAGTCCGCCTGTTTGGCCGGTCGGACGCTTAGATGTCGGTACCTCTGGTTTACTCATTATGACAAATGATGGTCGGTTAACCCAAATAATGACTCATCCTAAATATAATAAAGAGAAAGAATATATTATTAAAACTAACACAGACTTAACTCCAGAAGTAATAGCAAAAATTCAGAAAGGAACAAATTTGGAAGATGGGTTAATCAAGCCAGATTTTTTTGAGAAAACAAATGAACAAACTTACAAAATTATCATCCATAGCGGCAAAAAAAGAGTTATTCGCCGATTGATGGCTCACTACCAGAGAAAAACTTTGTTCCTGGAAAGGATTAGAATAGAAGGATTAGAATTAGACGGGCTGGCTGCTGGTGAATATCGACCGTTAACCGCAAAAGAGATTGAGGGGTTACTTGATAATGAATAGTTTTTTTCTGGCAATGTTTCTAATGTTAAGCTATTTTTCACCAAATTGTTTTTCAATTGAGAATATTGATAAAAGTGTGAATAATTTATTAAACAAGGTTGATCAGGCAGAACCATCAGCAGATACGCTGTCAAATAAGCAAACTGCATGGAATGTTATTATTAATCCTATTCCGGCAAAGACTAAAGGCGAAGCCTATTTACCTCTGGCAAAAGCTGCTTTGGTCCAGGACTTTAATAGCGGAGAATATCTTCTGGAAAACAATGTAGACAGCAGACTACCAATCGCCAGTTTAACAAAATTGATGACTGCCTATGTGGTGCTCAAAGAGACATCAGCTAGCCAAATATTTGTAGTCCCAGATGTTTCTACGCAACCCGGGGATAGCCTAACGGGCTTACAAGTCGGTGAGAAGCTAACCGTAGAATCTCTCCTGAAAGGCCTTCTCATAACTTCAGGTAGCGATTCAGCGTTGACCTTGGCAGTTGGGATAGCCGGAAGCCAAAAAACTTTTATTGATAAAATGAATTTGGCTGCTTCAGAATTACAGTTAACTAATAGTCATTTTGCAAATCCAGTTGGTTGGGACGATGTGAATAATTACTCAAGCGCAAAAGATCTCACCATCCTTTCAAATGTTCTTCTCAGGAATGAAAATTTTCGAAAGATTGTTTCAACTAAGTATAGCTCGATTTTAACCCAGAATGGCAGACGTATCCCATTGTCAAATACAAATTTATTGCTAGGCTCAAATGGTTATATTGGACTTAAAACCGGTTATACCCCTGCCGCTGGTGAATGTTTGATCGCTTTAAATAGCACAAATAATCATGAGGTTCTTTCGATTGTTATTGGCTCACCGGATCGGTTTGGCCAAACTTCAAGCCTTTTATCCTGGATTAATAGTAGCTTTTTGTGGTAATATAAAACGTCAAATGAGGAAATATAAATGCTACCTATCGTTGCCATTGTTGGTCGAGCCAATGTTGGAAAATCGACATTATTCAATCGCTTGATCGGCAAAAAAAAGGCGATTACCGCAGACTGGTCAGGAACTACTCGAGACCGGCTCTATGACGTTTGTCATTGGAATAATAAGAGCTTTATCCTGGCAGACACTGCCGGCATTGAAAACGAGGGCCTAGATAATAATTTGAATCTCGATATTCAAAGACAAATTCAGATAGCCATAGAAGAGGCTGACCTCCTTGTTTTTATCGTTGATGTTAGGAGTGGGATTACCAATAATGACTTAAATGCTCTCCAGAAAATCCAAAAATCAAAAAAACCCTTCATCCTGGTAGCAAACAAATGTGATAGTGGGAATGATATGTCCTCTGTTAGTGAATTTTATAAATTGGGGGTTAAAGAAATCATAGCAATTTCGGCCTTGGTTGGAAGGGGGACCGGGGACCTCCTAGATATAATAAGCAAAAATATCAAAGCAGTTAAATCAGATGTTATACCAAAAGAAAAGAATCAAACAATTAATGTCGCGATAGCCGGGAGGCCTAATGTTGGAAAATCGTCTCTGTTAAATAAGCTGACTGGTATTGAAAGAGCTGTTGTTTCAGAAAAGGCAGGGACAACCAGAGATGTCGCAGACTTTACAGTTGAGACTGATGGCAAACAGATCAAATTTATCGATACCGCCGGTGTCAGGAGAAGAGGAAAGGTAGGGAAAACTGCGGATGGAGTAAAACCGGGACAGATCGAAAAATATTCAGTTATCAGATCAATGAGGGCTATCTCTGAGTCAGATGTTGTTCTTCTTTTGATTGATGCATCTGAAGGATTGACGGCCCAGGATCTCCACATTGCCGGATTCTCCCACGACGAAAAGAAAAGCATGGTTTTAGTCGTGAACAAGTGGGACTCGGTTGAGGAAGGAGATATGCACAAATATTTAGCTTATATAGCTCAAAAAATCAATTTTTTACCCTATGCTCCGGTCATCTTTGTTTCAGCTAAAACGGGCAAGAATGTCCATAAAATCACTGATTTGATTTTGGAAGTATACGACGCAAGATTTAAACGCATTGCTACTGGAGAATTAAACACCAAGATAGCTGAAGATATATTAAGAAAACCTCCATCCGCTCAAAAGAATATTCTTCCCAAAATAAATTATTTGACTCAAGCTGGTACAAATCCACCTACTTTTGTTTTTTTTGCTAATCATCCTGACCTAATTCACTTTTCCTATAGCCGATATCTGGAGAATCGCATCCGTGAACATTGGGATTTCAGTGGGACTCCAATCACTATTTCCTTTAAGAAGAAAAACGGTTAGGATTATTATATGAAAGTTATCGTTGGACTGGGAAATCCAGGGAAAGAATATGAATTAACGAGACATAATTTTGGGTTCACTTTATTGAACAGGCTCTCGCTGAAGCTGGGGATTAATTTTAATTATGAAAAAAAATTTGAAGCTGAGGTCGCTGTATTAGAGACAGACGGCCAAAAGATTTTTTTAGTTAAGCCACAAACTTTTATGAATCGGTCAGGTGAGGCAGTTAAGAAAATTATAGAATACTTCAAAATCGACGTGAAAGACGTCGTAGTTATTTATGACGACATAGACCTCGATCTGGGCACCTTCAAAACAACAGGTTCTAGCTCAGCCGGTCATCGTGGCATGGAATCAATTTTGAAAAGTCTAAATACTAGTGAATTGGCACGTTATCGCCTAGGGATTAATAGTCATAAGAAAGAGAGTATTCCAACTGATGTTTTTGTTTTGGACAGGTTCGCAGAATCAGAAGCACATGAAAAAGAAAAAGTTATTGATGACGTGGCCAAACAAATACTAATTGATTTAAAAATAAAGCAGTAAAGTATATTGTTTTTATAAAAATTTGATGCAAAAATGATAAAGAGGCCAGAAAACTGACCTCTTTATCAAAGTTTCAATAAACTCCAGAGAAACACTGTCATTTGACTTAACCTAACCCAATTATTGGCCGGCGGTTACCTGGAGAACCCTACCAACAAGTAAGCTCTTAAAGGAGGGTGTTCAAGATCTACTCATTGATAGGATACTGCAGACAACTAATTTCTTTTATTAGTCGACAAGCTATTCTAGCATTAATTTATTAATTTGTCAAGTATATTATGGAGCAATTGTGGAAAAAGATAGCGAAGAATTAAAATATTGGCTTATTATAAGCAATAATCCTAAAATTGGCTCAATTGGTTTTAAACAGATACTTGATACAAAAGTCAAATTAAAAACCATATACAACTCTAGCAAAAAAGAACTGATGAGTTATGGGTTAAGTAACAGGATCGTCCAGGAATTACTAGTTTGCCAAAAAGAGTATAAACCTGAACTAGTCATCAATAATTTGAAGAGTAATCACATTTCGGTCATCACACTCAATAGTCCGAAGTATCCCAAACTGTTAAGAGAGATCTATGATCCGCCGGGCGTTTTGTATTACAAAGGATCATTCGATCATCATGATTTGATGATCGGAATTGTCGGAAGCAGAAAACCAACTGATTACGGACGGCACATCACGTATGAGCTATCATATGATTTAGCTAAGGCAGGTATAACGATAGTAAGCGGCTTAGCTTTAGGTATAGATTCCATTGCCCATCAAGCAGCTCTTGACGCCAAGGGGAAAACCGTGGCAGTTTTAGGCTGCGGTCTAGATAATATTTATCCCGGTACCCATCGGAAACTGGCTCAGGATATACTAGAAAGTGGGGGAGCAATAATCAGTGAATACCCGATTGGCGTACCGCCATTAAAACAAAATTTTCCTGCTAGAAACAGGATTATTAGCGGCTTGAGCCAAGGTTTAGTTGTAACCGAAGCTGCAGAAGGGTCTGGCTCTTTGATAACTGCTCGTGCAGCTCTGGATCAAAACAGAGAGGTTTTTGCCATCCCTGGACCGATATATAACAAAAACAGCTTTGGGCCAAACAATCTGATAAAGGTTGGGGCACATATGGTTATCGAAGTTCAGGATGTTTTTGACGAATTCGGTTTGGTTGCGCCTAAGGAAACTATTAATATGCGTCGAATGCTGCCAGACAACCCAAGTGAAGAGATTATCTTCAAAGTTCTCAAAGACAATCCAAAACATATCAATATGATAATCAAAGAGTCGGCTTTAAAGCAAAATGATGTTAGCTCACTCATAACAATGATGGAAATAAGCGGAAAAATAAAACACCTCGGAGGAATGATTTATCGTCTTAACAATTGACAGATTGACGATTCACTTTTATCATTAACCCTTGACTATGAAAAAATTAGTAATTGTAGAATCACCGGCGAAATCTAAAACTATCGAGAAATATCTTGGTAGTGATTATCGAGTGATGGCAACCTATGGCCATGTCCGTGATTTACCAACTAGTCGATTAGGGATCGACATCGAAAATAATTTCGCTCCAGAGTATATTGTCCCAACTAAAAGTAAAAAGACAATTTCTGCTTTTAAAAAGGCCTTAGCCACAACTAGCCTGGTAATCTTGGCAACTGACCCAGATAGAGAGGGGGAGGCTATATCTTGGCACGTTGTAGAAGCCTTGAAACTAAAAAAGGTAAAGCTCCAAAGGATCGAATTTCACGAAATTACCAAAGAAGCAATATCGAAAGCGGTGAATTCGCCTCGAGACATTGACATTAACTTAGTTAACGCCCAACAAGCAAGAAGGGTTTTAGACCGTTTGGTTGGTTATTCTTTAAGCCCACTACTTTGGAAAAAGGTGTTAAAAGGTCTCTCCGCCGGCCGAGTCCAATCAGTAGCCGTAAGATTGATTGTTGATAGAGAAAGAGAAATCGATGCTTTCAAGCCTAACGAATATTGGGAGATGAAAGCAAAACTTGATAAGAAAGAGACTAACGAAGAGTTTATTGCCAAAGTTAATAAATACAAAAACAAACCTCTGGCTGTAAGCAATAAAACTGAATCAGAACAAGTCATAAAGGGTCTTCCTTTAGGCCCATACAAAGTAGACAAGGTAGAGACCAAGGAAGTAAAAAGAAGCCCAGCCCCACCATTCATTACTTCAACTCTGCAACAAGAGGCTGCGCGAAAACTATACTTTAGCGCAAAAAAAACAATGGCCGTCGCGCAGCAATTATATGAAGGGATTGAACTAGAGGGAAAGGAGTCAGTTGGTTTGATTACCTACATGCGTACTGACTCAACCAACCTTTCGACACAAGCACTATCAGAAGCTCGGGATTATATCCAACAAAAAGTTGGGCGGGAATATGTTCCCGTGAAACCAAGGGTTTACAAGAAAGCTAAATCAGCACAAGAGGCTCATGAGGCAATTCGACCGACTTCTTTTTCCCGAACTTCTGACACACTAAAAGCATATTTATCCAAGGATCAGTTAAAGCTTTACGAACTTATCTGGAAACGAGCTCTGGCTAGTCAAATGTCTGATTGTCTATACTCGCAAACTGGTATTGATATTACAATTGGCGAGTACAATTTGCATGCTGGCGGTAGAACAATAAAATTCTCTGGATTTATGAGTGTTTACTTAGAATCAGAAGACGATAAAACTGAAGATGAAGAAAAATCAATCCTGCCGAAATTATCAAAAGGTGATATTTGCAACCTAAAAGAAGTTTTTGGAGAGCAAAAATTTACTGAACCGCCACCTCGTTATTCCGAAGCATCCCTCATCAAAGAACTAGAAGCCAATGGGATCGGCCGTCCATCAACTTATGCCCCAACAATTTCAACCATTCAAGAACGCGGGTACATTCAAGTTGAGAACCGTCGGCTGTTTCCAAATGACATAGCCTATGTTGTTATTGATTTATTAAGGGATCATTTTCCATTTGTTGTCAGTGTCGACTTTACCGCACATGTCGAAAAAGAATTAGACGATGTGGCAGATGGTAAGGAGAAGTGGCAGGAAGTGATCAAAGAATTTTGGCATCCCTTCGAAGAAGACTTAAAAAAAGCCTCAACGTCAATCGAAAAAGTAAAACTTGAAAAAGCCACTGATGAAATCTGTGAAAAATGCGGGAAACCCATGGTCATTAAACACGGCCGATTCGGAGAATTCTTAGCTTGTACTGGTTTCCCGGAATGCCGAAATACCAGACCTTTGCCACCAAAAAATCTTGGATTGAAATGTCCAAAATGTCATGAAGGAGACATCGTTGAGCGTAGAACAAAAAAGGGTAAACTTTTTTGGGGTTGCTCGAGATATCCTGAATGCGATTATGCGACATGGACAAAGCCCAAGACGGAGGAAGAGCAATAAAAATATAAATGGCAAATCTATTTGAACAAAATAGTTACTCAGAAACTCCTCTAGCAGACCGTATGAGACCAAGAGATTTTAGTGAGTTTTACGGCCAAAATTTTTTGATTGGCAAAAACAAACCCCTAAGGAAAATGATTGAGACAGATAGGCTTACTTCCATTATTCTCTGGGGACCGCCGGGAACAGGAAAAACGACCATTGGGAGGATTGTCGCAGCAAAGACAAACTCTTATTTTGAAGAGTTCAGTGCCGTTACAAGTGGAGTTAATGATCTCCGAAGAGTAGTCAAGGAAGCAAAGGAAAGAAGAAATCTTTATAAGTTGAAGACGGTTCTTTTTGTTGATGAAATTCATCGTTTTAATAAATCACAGCAAGATGGTTTTCTCCCTCATATAGAGAACGGCACTTTGATACTGGTTGGAGCAACAACGGAAAATCCCGGTTTTGAAATTAACTCCGCCTTATTGTCTAGATCGATGCTTTTTGAATTGAAGAAGCTTGAAGATAGTGATATCAAAAAGATAATAATTAGTACCATTACCGATGAGGACAGGGGACTGGGCAAACAAAAATTATCGATAGAAGACGACGCCTTGAAATATTTAATCAAAGCAGCTAACGGAGATGCCAGAAGCGCTATTAACGCGCTTGAAATAGCCAGTTCTTCAAACCTTAAAAAAGGACTCATTACCAAATCAATTATATCGGATTCTTTTAACAAAAAAATTATCTCCGCATACAAAAAAGGTGATAATCATTATGATGTCATTTCTGCCTTTATCAAATCAATGAGAGGCAGTGACCCCGATGCTGCTATTTATTGGCTCGCTAGAATGATTGAGGCAGGAGAGGATCCTAAATTTATTGCCAGAAGAATGGTGGTCTTTGCCAGTGAAGATATCGGCAATGCCGCCCCGATGGCCCTGCTTTTAGCTGTTGCTTGTTTTGAAGCAGTAAATTATATCGGATTGCCCGAAGCCAGAATCAATTTAGCCCAATGTGCTATATACTTAGCTTCGGCTCCGAAATCTAATGCATCATATTTGGCTATCGATGACGCTTTAAAAGATGTCAGGGAAGAAAAGATCCTCGATGTGCCGAAACATCTAAAAAATGCTCCCACTAAATTTGCCAAGGAGCAAGGTTATGGGAAAGAATATTTATATCCCCATAATTTTCCTGACGGAATCATGAAACAAGATTATTTGCCGGAAAATTTAATAACTAAAAAATATTATGTGCCAACCGACCATGGTGTAGAAGCCGAAATAAAAAATAGACTGGACAGAAAAAAGTCAAAAAAATAGAATATTCCTATGTATCCAGCTTTTTTAACTGAAACAATTTTATCGACTTTCCGGATCGCTATTATTATCATACCTTTGCTTTTTTTCTTTGAGTGGCTCAATCATCGTTATGGGGAAAAAATTGAAGCGATCATCAAACGCTCTAAATATTTTATGCCCCTTGTCGGCGCCACTTTTGGTCTTCTTCCTGGTTGCAACGTTGCTGTTATCACAGCTATCTTTTATACTCAAGGAGTTGCGTCTCTGGGAACTCTTATAGCAGCTTTAATAGCAACCTCAGATGAGGCAATTTTTGTTTTTATCCCATTAGGATTTAATTTTATTCCTCTACTAATCGCCAAATTTATCCTGGCCTTGATCGCTGGTTATAGCATTGATTTCTTTTTTCATCCCAAGTTTTTCAAAAACTCATTAGAGAAAACAACTGAAATTGACTTTTGTTGTGCTGAACATCCCCATAATAAGGAGATAGCCCAGATGTTCAAACATACCTTGAAGCATGGAGCCAGAATTGTTTTAATTGTATTCTTAGTTCTCTTGTCTCTTAATTATATCCAGGACAGGGTTTCTGTAGCTTCTTACGCTCATCTTTTTACAAATTATGGTTACTTTCAACCTTCCATAATTGGTTTGATCGGCCTAATACCGGGGTGTGGAACCTCGGTTGGGATCGCGACTCTCTATACAAAAGAAGTAATAACTTTTGGAGCGGCTGTTGCTGGATTATCAACAGCCTCAGGAGAAGCTCTGATTGTTTTGTATGGACAAGGATTGACCAAAAAGAGGGTTATCAAGATAGCTGCTATCCTTTTTACTTTTAGTGTTATTTGGGGCACTTTAATCCAGATCACCCATATAACATTTTAAATAATTGTTCTTAAAGTGTATTGACACAAAATTATACTTGTGATATAATTTAACAAGAAAAATTAGGTTTATATTAAAGGAAAAAATGTCTGAAGCAGTCTCAATTTTTGATCGAATTGTAGAGGTAGAAGAAGCAAAGAAACTTCGAGGCTTTGATGTCGAAGAAGAGTTGGGTTATCTTTTTGCTTGCCCCAAGCTGAAAAAAGCTCGCGATAAAGAAGTTTTAATTGCCAGACACGGTCTAAATGGAGATCACCCAAAGACCTTAGAGGAAATTGGCAGGGAACTTAAGGTCACAAGAGAACGGGTAAGACAGATCGAGAAATCAGCAACTAAAAAACTAGTTGATTACGCAAAGGTTGAGAAAAGAACGCAAAAGGCATTTCAAATTATTAAAGAGCAAGTGGACAAAGATGGGGGAACGGCTACGAATTTGCGACTTTATGATTTGTTTTTAGGAGAAGGAAACAAAAGCAGCAAAGCAAAAAATCAACTTGTCTTCTTTTTGACTTTAAATAATAATTTTAAGCTAATTAATGAAACAGCTCTATCAAAAAAAGGCTTATCGTCTAAATTTAGTCTAAAAGAAGTAGAAAACATTATTGACCACAGTACTTCAATTCTAGAAAAAGAAAAAAAGCCGATAGAGGAAACTAAGTTTTTAGCAAGTGTTAAAGATTCGATCGGTATCAAGCTAAGCGAAAATGAGATACGTGCTGCAATTACTTTAGCCAAAAACATTATTAGGACGGAAGAGGGCCATTTGGGATTGGCCCATTGGCGCGAGATTAATCCAAAAAGTATCAGGGATAAAACCTATTATATTTTGAGAAAACATCAGAAACCTTTGCACTTTGAAGACATAGCACAACATATTGAAAATCTCGATCAAAACAAGAAAAAAGTCACCAAACAAGCCGTTCATAATGAGCTAATTCGTGATGAAAGATTTGTTTTGATAGGCCGGGGTATTTATGCCTTAAAAGAATGGGGTTATAAAAATGGAGTCGTTGAAGAGGTAATAGAAGAAATTCTGATCACGGCTGGCAAACCAATGCACAAAGACGCTATCATTAAAGAAGTTATGAAACAAAGAATTGTTAAAGAAACAACTATTTTATTGAATCTACAAAAAGATAAATTTACAAGAGTAGCAAGAGCAACATATACGGTCAAAAAACAGCGAGGGTAAGAGCAAATGGAACTGGTTCAGAGTATCTTAATGGCAATTCTTAGAGGAATTTGGACCCTGATTGTTTGGACGTGGTGGATCATTATTCCAATTATTCTTTATTATGCCTGGAAAAATCTCCGTAAAGCCAAATATGTAGAGCAGATAAACCATCTCGTTCTCTCAATTAAAATACCTAAAAATAACGATAAGGGGCCCGTGGCCGCTGAGATGATGTTTGCTTCCTTGCACGGGATATTGCAACCAAAAAAAGCTCGAAATAGTGGTGAGGTCGTCCAGGATCATCTTAGTTTTGAGATAGTAGCAACAACAAATGCAATTGAATTTTTTGTCTGGACCCCAGAACATTTAAGAGATTTTGTCGAGGGCCAGGTCTATGCCCAATACCCGACCGCTGAGATTTCGTTAGTTGAGGATTATACAAAAAGTCTTGATATAGACGATGACAAGGTAGATGAATCAGTAGCTGGAACCGAACTCAGCTTAGTAAAAAGCGAAATTTATCCTATTAAAACCTTTCAGAATTTCGATGTAGACCCCTTGGCCGGAATAACTGGGATGCTCTCAAAACTAGACGGCGGAAGCGAAAAGGTGTGGATCCAAGTCTTGGCCATGCCAGTTGATGACAATTGGCGTCAAGAGGGTATTGGCTACATTGGCCAGAAAAAAAATGGTTCAAATCCGAATGGTCGTTTTGGAACAGAAGCATTCCAAAGTGTCCCAAATTTTTTATATGCAATTATGGAAACAATCTTCGATGGTTTTAGTTGGTTTATATACGATTTTTTATTTGGCTTAATCTCTGGAACAAGTGGAGGAGACAAGAAGAAAGAAGTCAAAAAAGATGAAAAGGCCAAATTGTCGCATCCTGAGGAAGTAGAATTAACGGCTATAGAAGAGAAAGCTAATAAGCTTGGGTTTGGCGTAAAGATTAGAATTGTTTATTTGGCAGACTCCACCGAAAAAGCCAAAGAAAGAATTCAAGCGGTTGTTGGAGCTTTTAAGCAGTTCAACACCACTAATCTGAACGGTTTTCAAGGAGATTCAGTTTATACTGGGATAGATTTTCTAAATTCATATAGGGCCCGACTGATGACACAGCCTGTTTATACCTTAAATATCGAGGAATTAGCTAGTCTTTACCATCTGCCACACGTCTCTGTAGAAACTCCGAATATCGTCTGGACGTCTTCTAAAAAGGGAGAGCCTCCATCAACCCTAGCTTATATTAATGATCTAGAAAAAGTTAATCCTGGTATCACTCCTCTCGCCAGAACAACTCATCGGGGCAGTTTGAAAGCCTTTGGGATAAAAAGGGAGGACCGCCTAAGACACATGTACGTAATAGGGAAGAGCGGTACGGGGAAATCTAGGCTTTTGGAATATCAGGCCATTTCTGACATTAAAAGAGGAGAAGGAGTCGGAATAATAGATCCTCATGGTGAATTGATTGACCGTGTTCTCAAATACATTCCCAGGGAACGAATCAATGATGTTGTTTATTTTAATCCGGCTGACCGAGACAATCCGATAGCCTTTAATCCGTTAGAAGCGACTCCCGAATTTCGGGAAGAAGTGACAAATGGTTTTGTTTCTGTTTTAAAAAAGCAATTTGGCTATTCTTGGGGACCAAGACTTGAATATGTACTAAAACATACAGTTGCTGCACTGGTTGAGGTCGAAGGCTCAACTATGCTTGGTATAGTAAGACTTCTTACCGATAAAAATTATCGCAAAAAAATTGTTGAACAAGTGACAGATCCGGTAGTGCAAATGTTTTGGCTCAAAGAGTTCGCTGCCTATAATGATAAAATGGCGACAGAAACGATAGCTCCAATTCTAAACAAGGTTGGACAGTTTACTGCTTCTCCGATTATTAGGAATATTGTTGGCCAGCCTCATAGCAAAATCGATTTTGGAAAGTTGATGAATGAAAAGAAAATTCTTTTGGTTGATCTCTCAACAGGGAAGATAGGAGAAGCAAATTCTGAGCTACTTGGATCCATGATCATAACTAAACTGCAATTAGCCGCTATGAGCCGTGCTTTTATCCCAGAAAATGAACGAAAGGATTTTTATCTTTATGTTGATGAGTTCCAAAATTTTGCGACAGAATCCTTTGGTGTGATTTTGTCTGAGGCTAGAAAATATCGATTGTCCCTGAATGTAGCCAATCAATATGTCGCTCAGATGGATGAGGCTGTCCGTGACGCTGTTTTTGGCAATGTCGGCACCTTGGTATCGTTTAGGATTGGCGCAACCGATGCAGCCTTTCTAGAGAAGGAATTTTTGCCTGTCTTTGAACAAAATGATTTAATCAACCTAGATAATCGCCACGCTTATTTGAATATGCTTATTGACGGAGTTACCAGCATTCCATTCAGCGCTGTAACAATAGACTCTCCTGAGATAACTGAAGACCTGTCTGCGGCCATTAAAGCAGTTTCCCGAGAAACATATGGATCTACCCGCGAGAGTGTCGAATCCAGCATACGCCAATGGTACAATGTCGATTCGGTTATCGCCGGAGTTAATGCCAATGAACAAGGAAACAAAATAAACCCTACAACTGCAAACAATAGAAACGAGGGGTCATTCAAAGACAATCAAAAGCTTGATCAACAAAAGACATTAAAAACCGAGAGACCGAATAATAATTTAAAAAATGCCATAAGCGAAGCTTTGACAAAAAAAGAAACAGTTGAAAATCAAGAATTAAAGTCCCAAATAACATCATCTGTCGAAAAATCAGAGACTTACAATTCAAAACCAGAACTCAAGAAAGAGATAGTCAACGAGCCGTTGAAGGGTACCATCAAAATAGAAAAAGTAGAGAGCTATCGTAGCCTGGCAGAAAAAAAAGAAGAAATAAAAGACGAACCAAAACATCATCAGGAAAGGAAGACCAAAGAAGATAGTTATAAAGCTATTGGGAAAGACACCCTGAGCAACATTATCAGAGAGGTAACTAAGCCCAAAAACCAGCCTATTGAAGCGAATTCTCCTATCGCGAAATCAAACAACAAACCACAGACTGAAATTAAACATCAGCATGAATATCATAATATTGCCAATATTAAAGAAAGAAAATCTACTAACATCCTGGAAAAGGAAAGGGGAGTAAGGGAGATAACTCCTGAGGAGTTTCATAAACTAAAGGAAATTCACCCCCACGAAAGAATTAAAATTAAAAGAGACGCCCAAGAGATTAAACCTGGGGAAATTGTAAAATTCTAATTAATACATAATTCATGCTTTTGACAATATCTACCATAAGAAAGAGGGGAATTAATAAAAATTAATTAACTCTTTTTTTATTCCAACCCCCTCCTTTCACTCACGAATTAATTTGATAACATACTAACAATCCAGGGGTGATATTTGTTTATTTATTAAAGTAATTATTTATTTGCTCTTATTTCTGTCGGTCAGTGGGGCGTGAGTCAAGGTGTGTCATAAGTCTTTATCAATAAATATATTGATAAAGATAATTCTCTTTCCTTTCTCAAAAGGATACCGTGTCGCACAATATATCTTGGACGACTATAGACAAATCATAGTCAAGACGATAGATAGGTCATTTATAATTAGCAAATATTTAATATTTTACCTTACCGTAAGCATTATCTCAGGCAAAAAGGGTTTGGATATCTGACACATTTATTATTAAGATAACCATTATTTGGCGAGAATATTTAATAAAAAGTTAATAGCTTTTGAATAACAAAAATACTATGAACAACTTTTTTCCTATAAAAGGGCATACTCCTACAAGGGCTTGGATAACGTGAGTTATTTATAGTTAATTAATTATTTGTTTTTACACACTCTCGCCTCTCCCCTGCTTTTTATATCCTTAGAAGAACAGTTAATATTTATGTATATAATTCCAATGGAAAGGCCCGTTCATGCTTCGTCAAGAAGCAATTCCGGGCCTTAGCCAATTCAACTATGTTTGGAGAAGATCACTCCCTCCTGCCGCTTCATAGCATGTTTCGCTACAAAACACATGCTTGTGGCTTCGAGGTTTTTGCCAGTCTGACACGATGATCACCGTCATCCCCTTGGTGATCATTTGTTGACAAACCGAATAGTCGCATTTTCTCTGCCTGCGACGGTCAAATTTTACCTTCAGAGCAACGTTGGAGATGCTCTTTTGGTAGACCCCAAGCAGCTTACCTATCTGAGACAACTTCTCCCCTCCTATCTTACCTCAGACACGACTCCAGGATGAAATACAGGGTCGACTTCTTGGCTCTCTTGGTACTTTGGCGATGGAGATTCTTTGCTCTCTTCTCCACGGCTTTGAAGCATCCCTTTGTGCAGAACAAAAGGTCTGCACAAGAATGATCATGACTGACCAGCTTGACAATCGGCTGACCATTCCTGATCGATGCTCCACACAAACAGCGTTTGTCGTCGTCCTTGTGTACAGTACGAATCACGTCGTACTCACTCGTCTTCTTTAAAACGACGACTCCCTCTGCCTGTTGTAGAATCGTTGCCAAGTTTCCTCCCCAGTTGAATTGGCGTGATAGCGTTCGCTACAACAAAAAAGAACTATACACTATTATTGCTTATTTGTAAATAACTTTATTTGTTTTCTTTATGTCTTGACAAATTAGTTATTGATGTTAATATAATGTCTACCCAATGGAAAGGGGTGCCAATTGAAAAGCGTAGCGACAAGTCGCAGGGAAGATATCCTCATGGCCAAAAAACTATTTAAACACTCTGAAGAGCTTTCCAAGACTGGCAATAAAGGAGCAGCCAGAGCATACCTATTAAGAGTCCAGGCTCTAATGAGAAAACACGGCCTTAGGCCAGACCATCTTGCGATCAAGAAAGATAGGTTTTACGACCTTGATGCAAAACTTTGGCCTATTCACCAATAAGCAGCCTTTCCTACCCAAAATTGAGCCCCAGGATGATCTATACAAGATGATCTATAAAGGATCAGCCTGGGGCTCACTCCAAAGTTAAGCCCTTTCGGTTTTTAGATTTTTATACTCAAGATATGTCAAAATAATCACAGCCACGTCTAACGCCGTTAAAAGAATAAGAAATACTGAGTGATTGATACTGTATTGATAGATTTGATACACACCAAACAGGCCGAAGATCATCATGGCTGTTGGATATGCCCAAAGCCTCTTTTGGAGCATAGCTATAACAAGGAAGACTTTTATTACACCATGCGACAATAAAAATATTGAGGTGAAATGTTCTGCTTTGACCGTAAAGCTAGCAGAAAGTCTCAATAGGTAATTTGCAAAAATATCTCTTGGATCTTGTATCAATTCGTTTTTCGTCAAGAAAATAACTAGGTTTTTAAAAATCGTTGGTGTTGTAAATAGTACTACAATTCCTCCGACAATTTCTATGATGCCATCTATTCCCTTTAGAATAATGCCGATCTCAAAGGCATCATGGACAATCTCAACTTTGTTTTTTTTATCATTTTTATTCATAAGTTTTACCAACTCCCGCCGCCTCCGCCACCTCCCCCACCGCCGGCGAACCCGCCACCACCGGATGATGAGACAGAAGTAAAAGTACTGCTTGTACTTGATGAAAAACTATTAATATCGTTACTGAAGACAATAACATTAAAGGCAGCATGATTACCAACATACCAATTTGGCGGATCTTTATAAATGTCAGCGAACTGTTTTGCCCACTCTTTTTCTAAACCAAAAACCATCGCATAAGGTAAAAGCTCTTCAAATTTTTCTGGATTTTTAGTCGGTGCGTTGTGAAACTTTATTCGATCACTTTCTGCCACACGGATATACTCTTTCAGCCCCAGTAGATACTCTTTAATCATAACTCCTTTTGCCGTTTTGGCTGGCATAATGATGGCAAAGGACAAGGCAATAATCCCAGGCATTAATAAACTGATCCAGGCTAAAACTCCCAGATTAATTAAAAAACCCAAGCCAATGCCTAAAGCAAAGATAAATGCAGCCAATAGTATATATAATATTCTTATGACAACAGGGCTTCTCTGATAATAGCCACCTGAGACTACTTCTTTGTATACCTCACTTTTGATTGCTCTATAATCAGAAGCGAACGTGTCTTTTAATTCTGATATTTTTATTCTGTCATTGTCCTTAAAGAAAGCATTCATAATAGTAGAATTGTATCTTTTCTGATTGTTAGATATACCTTTAACTTTTATTAGCTCATAATCAACCTTTATGTCCAAAAAGCCTTTGTTCTCTATTCTTTTAATTTCGATATAACCATTGATTGCCAAGTAAACAAGCTGGGCTGACAAATGTTTGTTTGACATAGATTCACCGATGAAGTAGCCCGACTCAACCGGCTCAACCTCTTTTGGAGCTTCATATTGTGCAATGATTGTACCCTGACCTTTTGAGTCTCTGCCCTTTCTGTACCAAATTATAAAAAAAATGATCAAGAAAATAGCCGGCAGGGCTAGATACCAGGGCTTGGTCCAAAACAATGTCTCAAATTGTGTAGGCTGTGGAAATGTATTTTCAGGAAAGTCGATTTGGATAGTCATTCCATTATGGGCAAGAAGACTATCTTGCGTATAAATGATTTGTCTAATTTGTTTTTCATCACCAGAGAAGGTTGTGCTGGTACATTTTTCCCCGCTTTTATAAGCTCCTACAAAGCAATTTGAGGTTATTAATCTTGCATCAAAGGGTTTTGGGAAAACAACTGTCGCTTCGGCTTTTTGAATTGGCACATTCCAACCATCGCCTATAAAATTCCAGATAAACTGGTCCTTTGAACCTAAAGAATTTATGACTCTTTTGACATTATATTTAATAATGTAAGTTTTCTTCCCAGTAACCAGGGTGTTTGGGTCACCTATTTTTACTGTTATTGTATTTAAACCAGAGACTTCTGTTTTGTATTTTCCTCCATTCTCATCTTTGACTGATATATTACTGATTGTTTGATGGGGGTTTCCTCTTCTTGGCTTATAGATGGCTGGAATTATCCGATAAATTCCATGTTTTTGATTTGAACCAAAATCGTAGGTTATTTGTTCAGTAACATCTGCCGAGCCATCCTGATTTAGACCCATATTGATTTGGTAGAACGTGATCACTTCTGTCCCGTTTCCAACAGTTGAAGCTGCAAACGTATGACCAGAAACAATTATAAGGATTAGAAACAACCAAAAATAAGCAATCATTTTCTCCATGAGGCAAAACCTATTCTTTTTCAACGTATTTCTTACCCCTTACTCCGTCCACATATATCATTTTCCAAGCTATCGGGCCCACCATAAGACCAAGGATGATTCCTTGTGTGATCAAGGTCCCGTACAAAACCGCTGTGAGTGATAAGCGGTCAACTAGACTGTAAGAGATTAGTTCAATTATGCCTGCTGCCAGAATAGCCAAAAGTATGCTAGCGATTACCCAGAGAACCAGATAAAGTATCTTCTTTTTACTAAACATTTCTTCCTCCATATTTTTGTTATTATTTTATTTCTTGAAACCTATTTTTTGTTCTGGCAGATCGGATTCGTCAATTTTTCCGAATTGTTTCTCATAATTTTCTATATTTTCGGTTAATGCGTTGTTAATTCTTTTCATGTGGCCGGGAGTTGTAAATATTCGGGCTACAACTGATCCTTGTGGAGCAAAAAGACTGATAAAATCCATTATAAACTCATCTTTTGTATGTGAGACTAATAGATTGTTTACGTAGCTCCCTTTTGCTACCTGATCGTCCATCTTTATATTGACTTGCTGCTCATTCATTCCTTTCCTTTCTTTTGAAACAAAACTTTGAATTTTACTTTATAATTATATCATGAAGAAAAGAATCGTCATTATCTATAAATCATATTTGGGCACGACTAAGCAATATGCAGACTGGTTGACAGAGTCTTTAAATGCTGATGAATTTACTTTTAACGATTTTTCTGAAAATGATTTTGAAAAATATGAAACTTTTATTATTATGTCCGGTACGTATGCGGGACAAATGCCTTTGGCTAAGTATTTAACAAAAAACTGGTCTAGGCTATTTGGCAAACAAGTCATAGCTGTGTCCGTCGGTTTTATCCCGAATGAAAAGGCAGAAAGCCAACGGGTATACTGTACTATTCCCAAAAATATTCGTGACAAAGTCGCTTATACCAAACTACCAGGAAAAATTTTAGAAGTTAACAAAAAAAATATTAAGATAGAAAATATAAATGAGATAATAAAATTGCTTTAACTATCTGTTGTTTGTTTTAGATATTGACTATTATTCTTTTTTGTGTTATCGTAGTACGAAGGTTGGTTTAACCAAAGTTCTTTACATAAGTAAATGCGAGACGGGGGGTGACAATGTCCAACGGCTTAGCTTGGTGCTCTAGATGTTGCAAGTACGTTTATCCCACTTACGCCGATGGGTACCGAGCTCTCAGCAACATGAAGCTGAAGGGAGGCAAAAGAAAGTCAAGATCAAGGGCAAAGAGAAGACCCAAGTCTCACAACGATCAGGGTGTTTATCGTTGTACCTGGGGTAACGGATTTCACGTTACTTCTCATCGCACTTACAAAAAGGCTCAATGACACGAGAGAGGAATTTGCTCATGTCGGATCTTGACGTATCGTGTCGTCTGCAAGCCCTGCTCTGGACCTGCAAGATCATCTTTTGGGCCATAGAGAAGTTGGATCGTCCTCGCCAGGACTTCGAGGACATCCGCTTCTGGGCTGAGAGATCCTGGTCACAATAAATAACGCCCCGGTTGGTATCCAACCGGGGCGTTCAACCTTTATGTCTTATTTATAAAATATCTTATCCTCTATTCGAAGATCGACATATTCTAACTTTTTATTTTTCGTTTTCTTAACTTCATCCAAAATTCTATTCAAATTTGCTAATTCAGTCTTAGCGTTTCTCGTGGTATCAAAATATGCATACCAACCAGCGCCTGAACGAACCTTTAATTCATTTGTTGTATCGACAACCTCCATACCGACATATTTGACACCGGTAATCTCCTGAAAATCGCTTTTTAGTCCCAAGACGAAGTGACTAAAGCTTGCCGGGACTGGCTTCTTGCCGATTTCCGTTGGAACATTTTTATCATCTACTACCACCGGAAAATCAACGAATTTGTCTTCATAAACTGCCCAGATCATTCCTGATTCGTCCACCAGATATTTGTGATCTAAAACTTGCCAGACAAAAGCAGGAGACCTTTCTTCAACCTGAACAATTAATGTATTTGGATATTTTTTTATTACCGTTGCGTTCTTCACCCCCGGCAAGGATAAGAGCTTCTTTTTTAGTGTTCCAGAAGAAATAAATAATAAATTTCGATTCAGGATAAACTTATTTTTATAATCAAAAATAGTCTTGTCGATTGCTGTTTTGTCCTGATATCTTATTTGATTCAATTCGACCTTATTTATTCTAAATAGTGATGAAAAAAACAAAATATAGACAGCTATGAGGATTAATATCACAAGGATAAAGCCCAAAACTCCTTTCTTATAATCCCTTTTTTCCGGATCTTGTTGAGTTCTAGAATAGATAGAAGGCTGTTTGAACCCTCCACGATTCATTTTTCCTTGTCTGGTTTGTCTACTCCTTGCTCTGAATTTCATTTTTTTGATATTCTTTGGCCAAATTAATGATTTCTTTTGCCACCGCTTCTGCAGCATCTTTCTTGGCAAACTTTTCGATATTTTTAGCCATTGACTCCAACTCATCAGGCCTTTCAAACAATATATCAATCTGTCTGGAAAGTTTCTTGGAGCTTAAATGTTCTTGAAGCATCAGGACAGCTGCTCCCGCCTGTGACAAAATTTGAGCATTAACCAATTGGTGATCATTGGCTGATGTTGAGAGAGGAATCAATATTGTCGGTTTTGCCAATGCTGCCAACTCGGCAATAACATTGTTTCCCGCCCTTGAGATTACAAGGTCGCTAACCGCATAAGCATCCTTCAAGCTGCTTGATAGAAAATTATGTAAATGGTAGTTTTTTGCTAGACTTTTGTCTAGTTGTTGAGATTTATATAAAAGCCAATCATAGTCTCTCTCCCCTGAAACATGAATTATCTGATATTTCGCTAATAAAACTGTCAAGACTTCTGAGATCAGCTGATTGATGGCCAAAGCACCTTGGCTCCCGCCGATTATCATAATGGTCGGTAATTTTTCCGAAAGACCAAATTCCTCTATCCCCCTTTTTCTGTTTCCATCGTATATATCTTCCCTTATCGGGTTTCCTGTATAAATTAAATTATTCAATTGCTCATTCTTATAATTTTCGACTGGATAAGCAACACAAACTCGGTCAGCTTTTTTTGCCAAAAGACGATTAGACAGACCTATGATACTGTCAGATTCATGAATGACTAAGGGATAGCCTAAACTGACTGCGGCCTTGCCAACTGGCAGACTAACATATCCTCCTTTAGTGAAAATTATTTCCGGATCAAAATCTTCAATAATTTTTTTCGATTCACTAATTCCTTTACGGTAGTTGAACAAGTCTTTTGAATTTTTAAATAGAGTTGACGGATCAACTATATTTAATAAATTATTACGATGATATCGTCTAAATTTTCCACATGAAATCGCTTTGTAGCCGATGCCAGTTTGTGGAACAATCTTGCTTTCCAAACTATCTTTTGAGCCAATATATAAAATCTCAATCGATTGATCATATTTTTCTAGTTCATTGACTACTGCTAAAACCGGGGATATATGTCCACCAGTTCCTCCACCAGAGACTATTATGCGCACTTGCCTCTCCTTTCTGTGTGTGTTTACTGATATTTAAAAGTATACCACAAGCGAGCATGAGCATAACTATGGATGAACCACCATAGCTGATAAATGGCAAGGGAACTCCCGTTAGCGGCATCATCGAGAGAATGGCCATAATATTAATCAATGATTGGCCAACGATCCAGGTCGTAATCCCAACTGCCATCAATCTTGCGAAAACGTCTGGAGCTTCACGTGCTATCTTATACCCACGATAACCAAAAATCGTAATTAGGGTAATCGTAAAGCCTGCTCCAATAATGCCCAATTCCTCGGAGATAATGGCGAAGATTGAATCAGTCGCCGCTTCGGGGAGGTAACTGAATTTCTGTCGGGATTTGCCAAAACCAAGCCCAGCTAATCCTCCAGAGCCAATAGCCAGCAAAGCCTGGTTGACGTGATAGCCTTGGCCACTACTATCAGACTCTGGGTTTAGGAAAATCATGAAACGACTCATTCTGTAGGCAGAGGTTTTGATTAGATACCAACCCAAACTAATCGCTAGACCAGCCATAATAAAGATATGTGACATCCTAGCTCCAGCCACAATATACATTACTCCAGCAACTAAAGACAAAATTACCGTTGTCCCCATATCTGGTTGTTTCATAACTAAACCACCAATGACTAGTATTATCAAAACAAAGGGAATTGTACTTGTTGTCCACTTTTTTACCTCGTTCCCTTTATTTTCAAACCAAGCAGACAGATAAACAATCAAGGATAGTTTAGCAAGTTCTGACGGCTGGAATGCGGTAAAACCAAGATTAACCCATCTGCTAGCACCATTACGATTGATCCCGATCCCAGGTAAAAAAACTGCTATTAAAACAATAATAGTCAGCAACATCAAGATCGGAGCAATTTTTCGCCAAAAACGATAATCTATTTTATAACCAGCTATGAGTATCACCACTCCTATCGCAACCCACTTTAGCTGGGTGAAAAAATAATAATTCGGATTACCAGCGTCATTGCGACCAAGAACGACTGACGCGGAAGAAATCATGATTAGTCCAAAAATAATCAAGAGAGCAATCACGATCGTCAAAATATAATCAGGATTACCCAAGCCACTTTTTGCAGATGCTTTCCTAGCACTTCTCGATAAGGCCATTATTTTATCAGCCCCTCCCTATTAAGGCAACTGCAATCCCCGTAACTGCAAAGATTGCTCCGATAACCCAAAAACGCATCGTCACTTTAGATTCAGGCCAGCCCTTTGCTTCAAAATGATGATGGATTGGTGCGGACAAAAATATTTTTTTGCCGTGTCTGAGCTTTTTTGAGATCAACTGCAAGATTACCGAGAGAGTCTCTGCAACAAAAACCACACCGATCAATGGTAATACCAGAACTGTATTTGTTAGTAAGGCGACTACTCCCAACGTTGCGCCCAGAGCAACAGCTCCAGTATCTCCCATAAAAAATCGCGCTGGAAATATATTAAACCAAGTATAGGCTAGTGTTGCACCTGCTACACAACCACAGAATATTGCTAAACCATAGTTTCCCTGAAAGAATGAGACAAATGCATAAGCACCAAAAGCGATGGACAGAAGCCCACCTGCCAGGCCATCAAGACCATCTGTTATGTTTACTGCATTGGCTGTAGCAACAAATATAAAAATAAAAAGCGGAATATAAAGCCAGCCGATAGTCAAATCTCCCCAAGCCGGAATGTGGATTATATTCCAACCAAGTTTTCCGTAAAACCACCAGGCGCCGATCGAAGCAAAAAGGAGCAACCATGTCATTTTGATTTTAGATCTCATCCCAGCTAAACCACCAGTTGAACGAATATTTATGTAATCGTCAGCCAAACCCAACAAGCCAACCGAAAGAAGAGTAAAGAGAGGTAGCCAGGTCTGCGCCCGGTCAAGGTTAAAGAGAAGAGTCATAATAGCGACTGATCCCCAAATGACTGCTCCTGCCATAGTTGGAATATTTCGACGATGTTTTGCCGCATGCAGTTTGTGATAAACTGGTGCTTTTTCTTTCTCGCCACCGATCCAGGCTGTGTCACGAATCTTCTTCCACCACTGATATTTGTATGCAAAATAAGTAAACAACGGAGTTAAAATCATTGCTAGAATAAATGTAAAAGCTGAATAAGCAAATAATTTTGTCAGTAGTGGCGTAATTACTACTTCGTTAATAACAATTGATTGAATAGCCATACATTCTCTCCCTTTGTGCCCCCTCATGGGGCTTATTTGTTACGAAAAGTCTCTTTCTTTTTATTTTGCCAAAACTCAGTTTGTCGAACCAATAGCCTACTTGATTCCCCCGGATCGGACATAATTATTTTCACCGTCTCCTCGGCAAAAACCTTATTTTGTGAACCTTTAACAAGTATAATATCATTCTTTTGAATGATCGTCTCCAAATATTCTCCCGCTTGGTATGGCGTTTCAAAAGATTTAACAAATCTATTATTTATCTTTTTCAACACCTCAGGCTTGATATATTTTTCGGCAACACTACCGATCAAAACTACTATATCACAAATTTTTGCTGCTTCTTTCCCTACTTGGATATGTCCATCTTTTTCAAACCCACCAAGCTCATTCATGTTCCCCAAAACAGCAATTTTCCGTCCCGGGAGACTATCTAATACTCCAAGTGCGGCCACTACTGAGCTTGGATTTGCGTTATAACTGTCGTCAATAATTATCGATCCATTCATACCGGGTATTAGGTTCATCCTGCCTGGCTGAGCCCTGATGTTCTCTAGCCTTTTGACCAAAATTGACAAATCTTCTCCAAGATAAAGACAAACGGCCAGAGCTGATAGAAGTGAAATTAAAAGTTGTGGAGCGATCAATTGCATGTTTATTAAAGGGTTCTCCCCTTTCCAATGAAGGTCAAAGGTCATCCCAGTCAAGGAAAGATTAATATTATCCACCCATAGATCGGCTTTTTTGCTTTGTCCGACCCAAATGATATGACTGCGTGTTTTATTCTTCATTGCCTTGACATAGTCATCATCATAATTTAAAATCGCGACGTCTTTTTCTCTCAAACGAGTCAGTATTTGACTTTTTTCTGTGGATATATCTGCTACTGTATTAAAATTTTCGGTATGTACTGGCAAAACTGTCGTTACAACCGCAATCTTCGGTCTGACAAATGATGTCAGATATTTTATATCACCGGGATGATCAGCCCCCATCTCTAGGACGATTCGATGATAATCGGCTTTTTTGAACAAAAGTTTCAGTTTCATGTGCCAAAGGATTGTCAGCCAAGCCTTTAGACTAAAAATATTTCCAGGAAGCTTTTCCTTAAAAATACTTAAAGGAATTCCAATCTCTGTATTATAATCTTCCATTGGGACATATGTTATTTTATCTTCAAGAAGTTGAGCAATTGTATTTTTTGTTGTTGTTTTCCCAGCGCTCCCTGTAACTGCGATTACCTCAATTTTATTCTTTTTCAAATACAAGGACGTAAGGATTTTAAATAGTGATATGAGACTATTTTTGAAATATTTTTTCATTAATTTACCTTTTCTGTTGGTGGAATTTGATAATAATTTAAAAGATAGCTTAACATACTTCCGACAACTGGGGCAGCGGATTCTTCTGCCCAAGGCACGCCTTTTGGCTCATCAAGTTTTGCTAAAACGACAAATTTCGGGTCTGATGCAGGAGCAAAACCAATGAATGTACCGATATTTTTGCTTGAGCTATAGCCACCATTTGGATCCGGCACTTGAGCTGTTCCCGTTTTACCTGCAACCTTATAACCGCTAATTTTAGCCTGAAATCCATGACCGTGTTCTACCACATCTATCATCATCTTAGTCAAATCCGATGCAGCTTGTGGAGAAATAACCTGTCTGATTTCCTTTGGTTTTGTGATTTCTGTCTTATTTTTGTTATTGTCTGCTGTTTTATCAACAATATACGGCTTCATCATTTTCCCGCTGTTTGCGATCGCTGAAAAACTCGTTATCATTTGAAGCGGCGTTGTCGATATGCCTTGGCCAAAACTCATGTTAGCATAGCCAAAATCGTTCGTTTCTTTTGGGCTATGGACTACACCACCAACTTCTCCGGGCAATTCAATCCCAGTGGGAGTGCCAAAACCAAAAAGATTGACATAATTATAGAATGAATCTTTGCCAAGTTTTTGCTGGACCCACGTTGAACCGGTATTTAAAGAATTTGATAATACAGATGTCATATCGCAAACTCCATGGGCTTTTAAATCAGAATTTCTAATTGTATAACCATTTAAGGTCACTGAGCCGGTATCAGTATATTTTGTTTCCGGCGTAATTTTTTTTGCATCTAAACCTGCTGCCATCGTTATAACCTTAAAAACAGAACCTGGCTCGTAGGTATCACTAACAGCGCTATTTTTAAATACATTGTAATTGTTTAGCTTTATTTCAGAGTACCTGTTCGGATCAAAATTAGGATTATCAGCCAACGCCAGTATCTTTCCAGTTTTTGGGTCCATTACTATCACTTGCCCGCTAGGTGCGCCATATTTTTTAATAGCATCGTCAAGCAATTGCTGGGCTTGTCCCTGAATATAGCGATCAATCGTCAGATAAAAGTCATTTCCATCTACCGGTAATTTTGTAATATTATCACCAAAAGCTATTTTTACTCCTGAATGGTCAGCCTCTTCCCTTAAAACTCCCGGTATGCCACTCAGCTCCTTGTCAAAGTATTCTTCCAAACCATAATTCCCTTTGAATTCCCCGTTTACAAATCCTAGGATGGATGAGGCTAGATTTTTTTCGGGATAATACCGCCAGTTTTCAGCAGTTAATCCTATCCCCATCATTTTTTTGTTTCGAATAGTATCACCTTGTTCAAGTGTTAATTTGTGTTTTATTGGCACATAGGTTTTTGATGTCTTAAACAGATCAAAGATTTCTCCCTTGTTCATCCCCAAAACCTCGGACAAAAATTGAGCAGCTTTGTCTTTGTCCTCAAGTTTATTGGGCTCGACAAAGACTAGATCAAGTGCTTGATTTGTCGCAAGCAAATAAGGTGTATTTGATATTGTATCTTGAGCATAGATTTTCCCTCTTTTTGCCGGAATCTCATCTTTAATCCAATGTTGAGCTGCAGCAAGTTTCTGATAATAACCATGTTTAAAACCTTGAATTTGGATGACTCTACAGAAAATTCCTAGGATTAAAACAAAAAAAATAATAGCAATGATTGGAATTCTATTTTTTTGAGTTGCTGAATTATGATAACTTTTCATAGTAAAATTTGCTTTTTAAACTAAAAGCTACTTATATTTTACCTTAGATCTTCTATTGATTCAAAGCAATTGAAGTAGAAGTTGATACGTAGTTAATTTTTTTGACTGGTACCATACCGGAGTTTTTTAATCCGCTTTCTATTTCTTGAATAGACTGGAACCGAGAAGCTTCTATCTCTAACCTTTCTCTTTCAGCCAAAAGTTCTTGTTTTTGCTTTTCTAAAGCTGCAATATCATACCCTCGAACAGCCATTTTGTTAGATTGGGAAAGATAAAGGAGACTGATAACTAGGATAAGACCTAATATGACAAAACCAAGACTAAACTTACCCAACCGAAAGTACGGTCTATAGGTACGATTAAATTTTCTTTTTTTTGTCCGATCCTTCATCTTTCCCTCCCTTTTTTTGTTTTTGTTTCACCCTCCTCTAAGGCTACTTGCTAACTATTTATTTTTTCAGCAACAATCAGCCTGGCGCTTCGACTTCGAGGATTTTCGTCCATTTCTTGGCTCGTTGCTTGGATAGATTTCTTAGTTATGATTTTTATCTTTGGCTTTTTCTCGCAGACACACTTTGGAAAATCTGGTGGGCATGTACACGGATTGGCTTCCTCTTTTAGAATTTTTTTGACTATATAATCTTCTCTTGAATGAAACGTAATGACAGCGATTCTAGCGTGTGGCTCCAAGATTTTCAGTGCTTGTGGCAAAAATTGCTTTAGTTGATTTAATTCATCGTTAACTGCTATTCTTATGGCTTGAAAAGTTTTGGTTGCTGGGTTTACCCCTTTCGGCCAAAATTTTCTTGGAATTGCCTCTTTGACGATTTCAGCTAGCTTGGTGGTTGTTTCAAGTCTTTTGACTCCCCTCTCTCGGCAAATAGCTGAAGCAATCCTTACGGCAAATCTTTCATCAGCATATTGTTTCAAGATCACGGCAATTTCTTCTTTGGACCAATCGTTAACAATTTTTTCTGCTGTCAATGACGTTTCTTTACTCATCCTCATATCTAGGGGCCCGGTTTTCTGGAAAGAAAACCCCCTTTTTGCAGTATCGATTTGATAAGAAGATACTCCTAGGTCAGCCAAAATTCCTCCGTCTATTTTCAAACCGTCAACTGCTTCAGCAGTTTGACTAAAGTTCCCAAAATGTGGTTTGAACCTCTCGCCAAAGGGCTTTAAACGCTCTGTCGCCGACTTTAAGGCTTCTTCGTCCTGATCTATGCCTATGACGATGCCTTTCGGCCCTGTCAGCTTTAGAATAGCCTCTGTATGGCCTCCGAAGCCACAAGTGGCATCTACAAAATTTTGGTTTTTTTTTGGTGCCAATAAATCAATAACTTCATGTAAAAGTACTGGCGTATGTTCTGAATTCATCTTGTCTCCTTGAACAAGTAGCTAGCAGTCAGATATGGCCTTCTGGCCAATAATAACTGTTTGTTATTTGTTTTTGTTTTGCCTGATCTCACAGGTAAGCATATAAAAGTGGTAAATTTAGTTGGGCTAAATTTGAGGTGGATGTTTGTTCAAAGGTGCTCGCTGGCTGCTAGCTACCTATTCAGGAGTTTAGATCCCTAATTCTTCAGCGATATTAACGCTGTCTTTTTCAATGTTCGCGCGATATTCTTCCCAAGTCTTGGTAGACCAAATCTCGACATGATCACCAAGTCCTGTAACAATAACCTGATTTTTTACTCCAGCATACCCGCGTAAAGTAGCTGGAAGGTTAATTCTGCCTTGTTTGTCAATCTCCACCGAAAAAGCCCCTGTTAGAATAAATCTGGCGTAAGCCCTGGATTTGCTTTTGGTTAGTGGTAGTTCTTCCATCTTTTCTACCATCTTGTTCCAAGCTTCTTCCGGATACAAAGAAAGACAATTGTCCAAACCCTTCGTTACAATCGCTCCACTAGCGAGCTTGCTACGAAATTTGACTGGGACAGCTAGTCTTCCTTTCTCGTCGATATTATGGATGTATTCACCGATAAACATTTGCTTTCCTTCTGCAGGGCTTGGTGTTTTTATCCTCTATATTCCCCACTTATCCCCACTTTCTTCCACTTGAAACAATTATATACCACTCTTCCCCACTTTGTCTAGCTTTTTATAACAAAAAAATATAAAAATATTAGTATACAAAAATAATGGCTCTTATGAGCCATTATTTTAATATTTTCAAATTTATCTAAAATAGCATTTGTGAGTTGTCCACAATTTTGAATAGTATCAAAATTATGAGATACGCATTATTGACTATTGCTGTATTCTTACACTTGGTCCCATAGAAGTAGTCAGATAGATACTTTTTATGTATGCGCCTTTGACCCCGTTTGGCTTTACTTTTATGAGGGTATCGATTAATTCTTTGTAGTTTTTAGCCAGATCGGTTTCGCTGAAAGAAACTCGACCGATTACAGAATGAATAATACTATTTTTATCGGCTCGGTATTCAATCATCCCTGATTTCAAGTTCTTAACCACTTTGGCGATATCGTTGGTCACTGTTCCAACTTTAGGGTTTGGCATTAAGCCTTTGGTACCTAAAATTTTCCCAATTTTCCCAAGCGAGGGCATCATGTCCGGAGTTGCAACAACCACTTCGAAGTCAAGCCAGCCCTTTTCTATTTTGGCGATTAGGTCTGCTCCACCGACAAAATCAGCACCACTATCTTTGGCTTCCTTTTCTTTGTCAGAACCGACAATTGCTAATACTTTTTTAGTTTTACCCGTTCCTGCCGGTAAAACAAGGCTACCCCGAACCTGTTGATCGGAATTAGCCGGATCAATATTTAACCTGATGTGACACTCGACAGATGCATCAAAGTTGACTGTTGAGGTTTTTTTAACCAAAGTAACGGCTTCGTTAATTTCATATATTTTATTTTCTTCAATCAACTCAATTGCTTTTCGATACTTTTTTGAGTGCTGCTTTTCACTATTTTTCAGTTTATTCTTTTTTGATGGTTTTCCATTTGGCTTTACTTCTTGAGCCTCAGTCTTCTTCTCTGTTTTCTCGGCTGAATTTTTTTCGGCTCGTTTCAAATCGGCTTTAACTTCTTCCTGACTTACTTGTTTTGCTACCCTATCAATTTTTTTTGCCGTTGTTTTTTTCTTTGCAGTTGTCTTTTTCTCTGCCATATTACTCCTTTGTGGTTCAAACAGCATTTACCATGCCTTCCACACTAATTGTTTAATTTTATTAGTTATTTTTCTACTTCTATACCCATAGATCTGGCCGTTCCAGCAATAATCTTCTCGGCTTGTTCTATGGAATGGGCGCTCAAATCCTCTATTTTTGCTTCCGCTATACTTCTAAGCTGTTTCTTACTCAATTTACCAACTTTTTCTTTTTTGACCGAACCAGAAGCTTTAGCCAAACCAAGTTCCTTCTTTATAAGTTCCGCGGCTGGGGGTTGTTTCATAATAAAGTCAAAACTGCGATCCTCATATATCGTAATAACGCACGGAATAACTGTGCCCATTTTGTCTTTCGTTTTCTCATTGAAAGTAGAACAGAAATCCATAATATTGACCCCATGTGGGCCTAGTGCTGTCCCCACTGGAGGCGCTGGGTTTGCCTGACCGGCTGGAACCTGTAGCTTTACCTTTGTCATTATTTTTTTTGCCATACTTCTCCTTTTGGGGTTCAAATGCCTCACAGGCTCCCACATTTATCTAAACTAAATTATATTTTTTTAACCTGTAATGAGTCTAACTCGACTGGTGTTTCCCGGCCAAACATATTGACCATCACCCGTATTTTGCCTTTTTCTTGATCAACATAGTCAACCGTACCATCAAAACTTTTGAATGGCCCATCTGTGATAGCAACTAGATCGCTCGGGACAAGATCGATTTTGAATTTTGGCTCCTCGATTCCCATCCTTTTCTGAATCAACTGTACTTCTGATTCGCTCATGGGGATAGGTGTAGTGCCAGAGCCGATAAAACCAGTTACCTGGGGTGTATTTCGAACTACATACCAGCTTTCATCCGTGACAATCATATCAACCATGACATAACCAGGGAAAATTCTTTTTTCTACGGTTCGGCGCCTACCATTACGAATTTCAATCGTTTTTTCCTTTGGCACAATGACATCAAAAATCTTATCTTCCATATTCAAAGATTTGATTCTCTGCATTAAATTTTCTGCAACCCTCTCTTCATATCCAGAATAGGTATGAATCACATACCAATGTCGACCTTCGCTCTGTTGCTTTGCCATTTATTCTCCCCTATTTTTTTAAAGACAAAAGATAAGTTAATATTTTGCTAAAGACAAAATCAAACAGCCCCAGAAAAGCCCCAACAACCACTACCAAGATAATAACAGCGATGGTAAATTCAATAACTCTATTCCGAGTCGGCCAAACAACCTTTGTTAGTTCTTCCTTAGACTCTTTAAAGTAATTGATAGCTTTTTTTAGAAATTTCATTTTGCCCTTTTGGATTTTAAAAAAGCCTTGCGGCTTTCGTGTCTAAATAATAGCCGATTTCAACTTATTTGTCAACATTTTTGCTCTCTAAATATTCTTTAATAACTGGCTTAATGTTTGGTGCTGAATCCAAAGGTAAGTTGTTTATATCAAACCAATCCCAAGCCAAAATATCTTCCCCTGGTTTTATTTTGCCTCTTCTCTCTGCTAAATAATGGATTAGTACTACTATCTTGTTGGGCAACTCAATCAGCATCGGCTTGAGAGGTTTTATTAAGTTGGCTCCTATTCCCATTTCTTCCATCACTTCTCTTTCTGCCGTCTCTTCCAACGATACCGAATAATCTTCTACTCTGCCACCAACAAATTTCCAAAATCCATCATCACCATGTTTGTTTAACAGTACTTTGTCGTTTTCGATAATAACCGGCCCTGAAGCAATGATGATTGGTTTTTTCATGTGTTTATTATACCATCAATAATGAAAAAACTGTTTTACATTGACGTTAAGCTCAAAATTTATTATAATATCAAGGTTAAAAACACCTTTTTGCCACCTTAGACTCTATGAGTGGTCGTAGACTCACAGTGGCAGAGCAGCTGTTTTACTCCAGTTCCGCACCTTAATAAATTTTTAATAATTTATCCGTACATTTATCTAATTGATTGCCGATGTAGCTCAGTGGTAGAGCAGCTGTTTTGTAAACAGTCGGTCGTCGGTTCAAATCCGACCATCGGCTCCAAAAAGTGCAGGATAAATACACGTCGTCGGTTCAAATCCGACAGGCGGCTTTTGGGGAGGTACCGAAGCGGTCAAACGGAGCAGACTGTAAATCTGTTGGCATATGCCTTCGGGGGTTCGAATCCCTCCCTCCCCACCATTTTCCTGAGCAAAAGAATACGCCCACCTAGCTCAGATGGTAGAGCGCATCCATGGTAAGGATGAGGTCACCGGTTCAATCCCGGTGGTGGGCTCCAGAAGAGATCACGTCTTCCGCTATTATAAATTTACAACGAATACCAATTCGACTGAAAGGAATAAACAATATGGCAAAATCAAAAAAGGATATTCGACCGGTAATTACCCTCGAATGCACTGAATGTAAGGAAAGAAATTACCAGACTACAAAAAACACAAGAAACACAACTGATCGTTTGGAGTTGAAGAAATTTTGCAAAAAAGAACGAAAATATACAGTGCATAAGGAAACAAAATAAAGGCAAATGCCTTTATTTTGTCGTCCTTTGTGATATAAAATTTGTTTATCTAGGGGTGTAGTTAAATGGTATAACGAGGGTCTCCAAAACCTTTATTGCGGGTTCAATTCCTGCCACCCCTGCCAAAATAACCTACTTATAGGTTATTTTTTTCTAAAGACTCTCGTATTTCACTAATTGTACGCAGAGTCTCGGCAGATTGTTTTTTTAGCGCTTCTTCCTGCTGGATTCTTTTTTCCTCTTTTTCTTGCCTATCGTCGTCTTCATTTACCTCATGGATAAAATGATACATTTCTTGTTTATCTATTTGATCAAAAGGCACTCCGAAGGCCATTTCCATTCTTTTTTTGAATTTATCGAATTCTCTGGCTCTAGTCTCTTCTTCGTCAAAGAAAGACCCTTGCTTTTCTGGTCTTTGGCCCATATCTTATTTCTTATTTTTAACCATATTGCCGTATAAAATGCCAGCAATGAACCCTACAGGGACTCCGAAGAAAGCTCCGGCGAAAAAGTTCCCGAAGATCAGACCGACACCAAACCCAACAATAACAGCAAACACTACCCCATACTCTGAGGGGGTAATTTCTTTTTTCAATAACTTTTCTTCTTCAGCCATATTGTCTCCTTTTTTATTATTATAGTTTATTATCTTCTAATCTTGCTAGACTTCTTTGAGCCTCTAGATGTGTTGGATCCATTTCGACTAATTTCTCTAAGGCTTTTTTAGCTGTCTTTTTGTCATCAGCTCTGGTTGCTGCCTCCGCTAATTTTTCGTAATTTTCTATCGTATTTGGTTCCAAGTCAATTACATGCTCAAGAGCCACAACCTCTATCTTTGGCTTATTTGCTTTTTGAGCAGCAAGAGCAAGATTATTGAATCGATGAACAATCTTACTATTCAAAGCAACCGAATGCTCATATGCTTTAATTGCTTCTTCATATTTACCATGGTTGAAGTAGGCAAGACCAAGATTGTTAAAGGCAGCGTCATTAGTCGGTGATAGTTCACAGACTTTTTCGAAAGCCTCTGCTGCCCCACTATATTCTTTCTGCTCTAGATATATCAAACCAAGCCCTTGGTAGGCCTTTGCATTCTTGTGGTCAGCTTTGATAATCGATAAAAATTTTTTCTCAGACTGTTTAAATCGTCTGTCTTTATATAATTTTGAAGCTTCTGAAGCTATGGAGCCCAGTTTTCGCTCTTGTCTTCTCTCCGTCCTTTCTGTATCTAAAACATTTTGAATCCTTGTCCCAAGCTCTTTTATGTCTCTTTTTTGACCAACAATAATTTCAGTATCATTCGTCATCGTCTCTGAGGCAATGTATATAATGAAAACACCAAAAACCATAATAAGAATTAAGGCTAATGTCATTTTGTTTTCCCTTTTTTCTTTTCTGGCTCTTCGAATGCTAGACAACACATGAGCCGACCACAGAGACCCGTAACCTTATTAGCGTTAACATTCATCTCATATTGTTCTCTGGCCATATCCATAGAAACGCTTTCGGCTTGAGTCAAAAAACGAACACAACAAACTGGTTGTCCACATATTCCATAACCACCTAACAATTTCGCTTCGTCTCTTGGCCCAATCTGCCTCATTACAACTTGTTTGTTGACTGCTCTGGATAAAACTTTTATTAATTCTCTGAAATCAACGCGATTTTCAGCGGTAAAGTAAAATATTATTCTCTCTCCATCAAAAGAATATTCAACGGTTATGGGTTTCATGTCTAGCTTTAATTCCGCGACTTTTTCTCTAAAGAGTCCTACCAACTCCAAACCATCCTGACACATTTTTTCCCATCTTTTGATGTCCTTTTCGTCCGCTATCCGCATAATTTCTTTGTGAGGCTCTTCCATCTCTTTGGCGGAAATTTCTTTATCGATATATATGACTCTTCCAATTTCTATACCCTGGACTGTCTCGACTACAACATAATCATTAATATTAGTCTTATGGCGCCCTGGTTTAAAGTCATATGTTTTTAACGATGAGTTAAATTGTATCCCAATTACTTTAATCAACTTTTTGCTCCCGTTAATAAGATTGACTCTAAAATAAGCCGTTTATTAACATTATTTTTTATAAATATCCTGGATTGTGCTATTTTATCTAAAATTTGTGTCAAAATCAACAAATTTTCATTCTCTTTTTTATTAATTTTTTGATAATAATAGCTTTCTATAACGTCAAATTCATCATTTAATGGTTTATCTGCTCCGTCTAATTCTTCTGCCAGTTTCAATCTTCTTACGACAGATTTTGACCTTATGGTCTCGTCAAACTTTCTTAGGAATTCTCTAATATTATTTACGGCCTCTTGGTCCCTTGACAAAGATAGTGCTAGACCTACCCTGCCACAAGACATTTTTACTATATCATTGGCTTTTTTTTCATCAATGCCCTCTGTATCCATTAGAAACTTTTTTATGTTTTCTTCTTTTTCAAACCCCATGCGCAAAATGCGAGTCCTCGAAACGATTGTTGGTAAAATATTATCCATATTCTCCGTTGTCAAAATAATAATCGTATTTTGAGCAGGTTCTTCTAATGTTTTCAAAAATGCATTAGCAGCTGAGGTTGACAACCTTTCTATATGAGTAATTATTAAAACTTTTATTTTCGACTGGTATGGTTTCAATTCCAAAAAATGATTTAGCTCTCTGATCTCTTCAACATTCACGGGTTGATCCTTGTCATTCAATAAAAAATCTGGATGTGTTCCTGCCTCAATTTGTTTACAGTTTTTACACTCAAAACACTGTTTACCTAATCCTCTATCGCATAAAAATAATTGAGCAAATTTTTTCGCCAAATACGTTTTGCCTACATGTTCAGGTCCAGCAAAAAGATATGCATGTACAAAATCGTTATTTACTATTGAATTTGAAAGATATTTAAAGTTTTTTTCTTGCCCAACTAGCATAATTACTCCACCGTACCAGTATACTAGTTTCTAGCTTCTTCTTCAATCGAATCTAAATTACTTAAGGCTTTTGCTAACGTTTTGGGCAATGGAGACTCAAAGGTTAGTTGCTTTTTTGTTTTGGGATGGATAAATGATATTTTCGTAGCATGCAGAAATATTCTGTCCACAAAATCGGATTTTTTTCCGTATCGCACATCGCCGACAATTGGGAAACCAATCGCTGATAAATGAACTCTGATCTGATGCGTCCTACCAGTTTCCGGGATTAGCTCCAATAAAGAATATTTAGCAAATTTTTTCTTAACTATATATTTTGTCTTAGCACTCCTGCCTTCCACATTTATCCCCATTTTCTCTCTGTTATTTTTTTCACGCTTGATAGGTAAATCAATAATACCCTTTTCGGGCTTAATTTTGCCTTCGATAAGAGCTAAATATTTCTTCGTTATTTTTCTTTTCTTAAATTGATCCTGCAGGTCTTTTTTTGTCTCGGCAGTTTTGGCCAAAATCATAATACCTGACGTCCCTTTGTCAAGTCGATGTACAATCCCCGGAAAATCTTTATCGTCGGAAATATAAAGTCTTTCAGCAAGGATTTCGCTAATTGTTGGCTCGTTCTCTCCGGGAGCTGGGTGCGAACTTAGTCCAGTGGGCTTATCTATTACAATCAAATGCTTATCTTCAAAAATAATCTCTAGAGGTTTTCGGGGGGTATTTTTTTTCTTATCTCTGATGACAACCTCATCGTTTACGGCGATCAGTGTCTTCGATTCTACGGGCTTATTGTTTACAAAAACTAATTCAGACTTAATCTTCTTTTGAGCTTGGCTTCTTGTCATTTGAAATTTTTCTACCAAAAAGACATCTGCTTTCTTCTTTTTTGAGCTCTGTCTCGCAATTTTTTTTTGAATAATTTTTTTATTCAATTATTTTACGAGTTCAGTTACTTTATCAAGCTGAGATCTATTTCCCATGATTATCAATTTGTCCTCACCATGAATAATTTCATCGCCACCAGGGTTAACCTTTGACGAACCGTCCTGTTTGTTTACCGCTAGAACCGTTACGCCTGTTCTTGTTCGAGACAGTTCCTCTTGTATCTTTTTGCCTATCATAAACGAGTTATGGGGTATTTCTATTTCTTCAACTTCTAATTCCTGATGACGACTGTCAACAATTACATCCAAAAAATCCAAAACTGCTGGCCTTAAAGCCATAGTTGCCATGTGATAACCACCGATTTGATATGGAATAGCGACCCTGTTCGCTCCGGCTTTTTCAAATTTTGAAGTATTGATATCATCATTTGCCCTTGCAACTATATATAAATTTGGACTCATAGATCTAGCCGTCAAAGTGACAAATAGATTATCTGTGTCTTGCCCTAAGCATGAGATTAGAGCTTTTGCTGAACTTATGTTAACCATCTTTAGACTTTCCTCAATTGTCGGATCTTCATTGACTATCAGGTAGCCAAGCTCTTGTGCGATTTTTGTTTCCCGATTGTCTCGATCTATTACCACAAAATCGACATCGGCATGTTTCAAGTCCTCACAAACCTGCTTTCCTACACGACCAAAACCACACACAATATAATGATCTTTTAGGTTTCCAACTTTTTTTTCCATTTTTTTTCTCCTTTGAGTCTCGATAAATTCACCCCCCATAATATAATCCGCTGCTAATCTAAAAATATACGCTAAGATCAAGAAACTACCAAGAATCAAGAAAATCAACATAAGCTGCTCAGCTAAAGAGTCGTTTTCCCCATGTTTCCAATGGCTTAACATGATTATAACTGTTGTAAAAAATGCTGACCAAAGTGATCCGCCCTCCATCAGCCAATATCCAAGTGTACCGATCAGGACAATTCCCGTCAGGGCAATGAACAGGTTACGCAAGGTTTTGTTTGATTTCAATTCCCCTCCAAAAATATTGTAGTGAAATTCTTTCGTTCTGACAACCAAAAAGCCCCCATGATGAGGGCTTTTGTTAACGTTTTGAGAATTGTGGAGCCTTACGAGCTCGTTTTAGACCATATTTCTTTCTTTCTTTTTCCCGGGGATCTCTGGTTAGTAAACCAGCTTTTCTCAGCGTTGCCTTAAGATTTTCGTCGTATAATAGCAAGGCTCTGGCTAACCCAAGTCTGATCGCGTCTGATTGGCCAGAAAGCCCGCCACCTACAATCTTAACACAAAAATATGCTTTATCTTTCTGCCCAGTTAATTGCAGTGGTTCAGCAACATTATTAATTAGAAGAGTGTCTTTTCCAAAATAATCCTCAACGCTTTTATCATTAATGGTTGATTGCCCCTTGCCAAAAAATAACCTAACGCGCGCAGAAGCCTCTTTCCTTCTACCACGACCATAATAATATTTTTCTTGTTTCTCTGTAACCATAAAACTCCTTATGACAACTCTAATTTCTCTGGCTTCTGAGCGATATTTTGGTGATCAGAGCCTTGGTATAATTTCAATTTTTTGATAATTTGGCTTGACAGTTTATTTTTGGGTAACATTCCAAGAACTGCCTGACGAATAACCTTATTAGGATTTTGGTTAATAACCTCATTGAGAGTCTTTTCTTTAAGCCCTCCTGGATAACCGCTATGTGAATAGTATTTTTTGGCTTCTAGTTTATTACCTGTCACCTTTATCAAACTGGTATTTATGACAACTACAAAGTCACCACAGTCCATTGAGGGTGTGTATTCTGGCTTATTTTTGCCCCGCAAGAGGTCTGCTATGACTGTCGCTAAGCGTCCAAGAGTCTGACCGTTGGCGTCAATTAGGAACCATTTTTTTTCAATTTGAGTAGGTTTAGCCCAATATGTTTTCATTATTTCTTCGCTTCCTTTGGTTTCAAGGTTTTCTTTGGTTCCGGTTTCTTTTTGCTTTGGTTTTCATTTTTTACTGTACCCTTCTGATTTTTTTCTTCTACCAAAGTCTTTCTGTCTAACGTTTCAATATCCAAAAGTTCAATAATCGATAATTCAGCGTTGTCTCCAGACCTTGGACCAAATTTGATAATCCTGGTATATCCTCCATTTCTGTTCTTGTAGATTGGAGCAAGTTCTACAACCAATTTCTTGGCAGCCTGGTCATCTAAAAGATAGCTGTTGATAGCCCGAACACTAGAGAGGTCACCTTTCTTAGCAAGAGTAATCATCTTTTCAACAATTGGTTGAATCCCCTTAGCTTTGATTGTGGTAGTCTTAACTTTTTCGTGAAGGATCACAGAAGTAGCCAAATTCCGAAGTAATAAACCTCTTGGTCCTACATTTCTATTATATTTTTTACCTTTATATTGATGCCTGTGCATTGTCTATTCTTCCTCTACTGCTTGTCCCTCTTTTTTATCTAGACCAAGTTCAATAATCTTTTCTTTGACTTCATCAAAAGCTTTACTGCCAAACCCCTTGAGAGTCTTTAGGTCATTATCATTTAAAGCCAAGATGTCTGAGATACTTTTAATATCATTATTTAACAAGGCATTGGTCGTACGTGGAGAAAGATTTACTTCTTCGATCAGAATGTCATCCCCAACCTCTTCCTTTGAAGTTTCCTTGGCCTCAACCTTACGGCAAACTGTATCCTTTCCTGAGAGAACTAAAAAGTGGTCAACCAAAATTTCAGATGCCTGAGTAATTGCTTCTTCTGGGGAGATAATCCCATTTGTTTCTACTTCAAAAACAAGTCGATCAAGGTTTGTCATCTGGCCAACACGAGTGCTTTCAACATTGTATCGAACTCTTTTGATTGGACTGTATAAAGCATCTACCGCAATCATATCGATTCCTAATTTTCCGCTGTCTCTTTTTTCTACGGGAACATAACCTCGCCCTTTTTCTACTTTTACTTCCATGTGTAATTTAGAATTTTTATTATCTAGGGTCGCAATAACATGGTTCTGATTTGTTATTTCTACATTAGGGTTCTTGGTAAACTGCTTTGCCGTCACTACTCCTGCCCCACTTGCATCAAGAACAATTGTTTCTTCTTCGTCACTATAACTTTTGACACATAATCTCTTTAGATTAAGAACAATTTCAACAGCATCTTCTTTGACATCCTTAATAGTTGAAAATTCGTGGCTCACTCCATCTATTTTAACTGCGGTTACTGCCGCACCAGGCAGAGACGAGAGAATAACTCTTCGAAGAGAATTCCCCAGGGTCATACCATAACCGGGATAAAGCGGTTCGATTGCAAAAATTGCGGCGTTCCCTTCTTTTTTTATAACTTTGATTTCTGGAAGATGAATCTCGTATAACATTGTCATCTACTCCTTATTAATTAAATTTACTTAGAATACAACTCAACAATTAATTGTTCATTTATCTCTGGATCCAGCTCTTCTCGAGTTGGGATAGAAACAAGTTCGCCACTAAATTTTTTAATGTCCAGTTTTAACCAACCAGGGACATTTGTTTTCTTTAGCTGTTCTTCTATCGTTTCCGCTAATTTTTTATTACTAGCACTTTCTTTGATCACGCTAACAACGTCTTTCGGTTTTACCTGATATGAGGGTATATTAACTTTATGACCATTAACACAAAAATGATCGTGACTGACAAACTGTCTAGCCTGTTTTCTAGAAGAGGCAAACCCCAGTTTGTAAACTACATTATCTAATCTAGTTTCTAATATTTGTAGCAAGATTTCGCCCGTTACTCCTTCTTTGCGATCAGCCCTTTCAAAATAATTCCTAAACTGTTTTTCCAAAATGCCATAAATTCTTTTTACTTTCTGCTTCTCTCTTAGCTGCAGATTATAATCACTCATTTTCCCTCGTCTACGCGTTAATCCGTGCTGACCAGGAATGTAATTACGTTTAATCAAAGTACATTTGGTACCTTGGCATTTTTCTCCTTTGAGAAATAGCTTTATCCCTTCTCTACGACATTGTCTACATGCTGGTTCTAGTGTTCGTGCCATTTTCTTATACCCTGCTTAAACTTTCCTTGGTTTAGGAGGACGGCAGCCGTTGTGAGGTATCGGTGTCACATCCTTAATCGAATTAATATATAGACCTGATGCATTCATTGCTCTAATTGCTGAGTCGCGTCCCGAACCAATTCCTTTGACAAAAACGTCAATTTTCTCAACTCCATGTTCTTTTGCCTTTTCTACGACAATTTCAGCAGCAATTTGTGCTGAGTATGGTGTTGACTTTCGAGAACCCTTAAATCCGCTTGCTCCGCTTGATGCCCAGGTAATAACATTTCCTTCATTGTCAGTAATGGTGATAATTGTATTATTAAAAGTAGACTTAATATGGGCTTGCCCATGATTAATATTTTTCTTTATTTTCTTCTTTTTTATTACTTTTGCCATGACTTCTCTAAATTTTTAGCTTATTGACTACTAAGTTTTGGCTGACGCTTTTTTACGACCGCTGCCCACTGTTACTCTTTTTCCTCGTTTGGTTCTCGAGTTTGTCTTGGTCCTTTGTCCTCTAACTGGTAAACCTGCTTTATGCCTTAAGCCTCGATAAGTACCTGTCTCTTTTAATCTATTTATGTTTTGGACAATTTCCCGCTTTAAATCCCCCTCAATCTTATAACTTTTCTCAATGTATTCGCGGATATTATTTAGCTCAGTATCGGTCAAATCTTTGACTCGTACATCTGGATTAATATTTATTTCTTTTAATATTTTTTGGCTTCTTGTCAAACCAATCCCATAAATATAAGTCAGTGAAACTTCTACTCTTTTCTCGTCTGGGATATTAACACCGGAAATTCTGGCCATACTAGTTACCTTGCCTTTGCTTATGTTTTGGATTATCACAAATTACCCGGACAACCCCTTCGCGACGGATTATCTTGCATTTCATACACATTTTTTTGACTGATGGTCTTACTTTCATCTTTCTGCTCTACTCTTTTTGCCCGGTATCACTTTAAAATATCAATTATTACTTTTTGATTAATCACTACTTATGCCTGTAGACGACCCTTCCTTTGGTCAAATCATAGGGCGTCATCTCAATAGTAACCTTGTCACCAGGCAATATTTTTATATAATGCATTCTCATTTTCCCGGAAATATGCGCTAAAATAACATGTCCGTTCTCGATTTCTACACGAAACATTGCGTTTGGTAGCGTTTCAAGGACGGTTCCTTCTACTTCAATTACTTCCTTTGTGTCACTCATTCAGAATAAATCTTCCTTCTTTTTCAGACAGTTATAAATTATAAACAAATTTCAAACATTTTACAAGCCTTTTTTAGAATTCTTCGTAATTTCTAATCACTAATTGAGCGTCAATTTGGTTTTTGACTTCGATAGCTACTCCAACAACAATTAAAAGGCCTGTTCCCCCGATTGTTAAATTTACGTCACCGGTAAATGGTTTTACTACAAAGGGCAAAATTGATATGAAGCTTAAGAAAATTGCTCCCCACAAAGTTACTCTATTTATCAGATAAGTCAAATATTTCTCAGTTTGGGTTCCCGGTCTGATCCCAGGAATAAAACCGCCTTGCTTTTGAATATTTTCGGCTACGTCATGCGGCTTGAAATACAAAAATGTTGAGAAGAAAGTAAAACCAAAAACCAATAAAAATAACAAAACTGCATAAGGATTAGTATTTGGAGCAAATGTGGTTTGGATATATTTAGCACTATCTGCTATCCAGGTCGTTTTTGCAGTACTCAAAAAACCAATTATTGTCGGGATATTCATAAATGCAGCCGCAAAGATGATTGGTATAACTCCTGCCATATTTAGTTTAACCGGCAAATATGTATCAATACCACCATATAGCTTTGCCCCACGGACCTTTTTAGCATATGAGATAGGAACTTTCCTCTGTGCTTCTGTTATGAAGACAATAAAAGCAACCACAATTAATGCCAGTGCAAGAAAAATGCCTATTTTTATCAATTCTTGAGGATTAAACTGTCCGACAAACATCTTTTGGACTGTTTGACCAACCGTTGTTGGAACCCTTGATATTATCCCAGCAAAAATAATGATACTGATACCATTGCCTATCCCCTTCTCGGTAATAAGTTCACCTAACCACATCAAAAGGATAGTTCCTGCTGTGATGGAAACCAGCATGACGACCCATTGATACACCGAGAGATGCCCAAGAAAGTTTTGCCCGCCCTTAGACGCTATCGATTGCAAAAGACGTATCATGCTGTATCCTTCAATTAGAGCGATTGGCACTGTCAAAATTCTTGAATATTGGTTAATTTTTTTGCGTCCTTGTTCACCCTCTTTTGAGAGAGCTTCAAGCTTCGGAATTACCATCGTCAATAACTGAATCATAATAGAAGCCGTAACATAAGGACCTAGACTCATCATCACTACGGAAAATCTGCTCATTCCTCCACCTGAAAAAACATCTAAAAAGGATAGGACCGAGTTTGTTTTGAAGACATTGTCCAAAAAGCTTTTCGTAGCAGCAGGGTCAGGGCCAGGAATAGGGACATGGGCTAGTAACCTGTAAATAAGGAGGATAAAAAGAACAAATATTATCTTTTTTCGTAGTTCTCTATTTCCTAAAACTCTTTTTATATATCCCATCTTAGTTCCTTTTAGAGATTTGTTGGTTTGGTTTTATGATTCTCTACCTGTTTCTTGGCACCTGCACTCATTTTATCAATTTCAAAGGTTAATTGTTTATTAAAATTATTCCCTGCGACAATCTTATATGAGGTTCTGATATTTTCTATAAAGCCTTCTTTAACTAAAAATTCAGCTGAAATCTTCGTTCCATCCTTATAACTTTCGAATTTGTCTAAGCTAATGGTAATAGTTTTAGGAGATCGCGATTTGAAGCCACGAAGCTTTGGTAAACGATTTACAAGCGGCAGCTGGCCACCTTCAAACCCAGGTCTAAGCTTCTTACCGGTCCTTGCTAGTTGTCCTTTGGTCCCACGACCAGCAGTTTTACCCTTTTTTGAACCGATTCCTCGACCAACTCTTTTGCTCTTTTTATTTATTTGCCCAAAAAGACTCTCTAGTTTCATTTCTTTTCTTCCTTAGCCTTAGTGTCAATTTTTTTCTTGCCTTTTTCAACTTTTTCGTCTTTTCCTTCATTCTTTGTTTGTGCTGATTGAAGACTAACAAGGGCATCAATTGTCGCATAAGCATTATTAATTTTTGAGTTTGAGCCAAGCATTTTTGACAAAATATCTTTGACTCCAGCTGCTTCCAAGACAGCACGAACTGCCCCACCTGCAATTACTCCTGTCCCTTCGCTGGCTGGCTTCAAAAAAACTCGGGCACCAGCCTTTTTGGCTAACACTTCGTGAGGAATAGTTGTCTCTTTTAGATTGACATCTTTCATATTCTTTTTGGCCTGAGAAACCGCTTTAGTAATTGCCCCCACAACCTCCCCACTTTTTTCAACGCCTATGCCAACACGACCATTTTTGTTGCCAACTACAACAGTTGCACGGAATCTCATTCTTCGACCACCCTTTACCACCCTAGTAACTCGATCGATCTGAATAACCTTTTCCTCGTATTCTTCCACCGGTAGCTCTTCAACTGCTTGTTTTACAACTGTATTTAACTCATCTCTCATATTCTCTCCTTACAGGACCCCACTGGGGCTAGAAATTAAGACCGCTCTTGCGGGCCCCTTCAGCTAACGCTTTAACTCTGCCGTGATATAACTTGCCACCTCGGTCAAATACAACTTCAGTAACTTTCTTTTTTTTGGCTTCTTCTGCTATTGCCTCACCGACCTTGAAGCCTTTATCCGTCTTTGTCATTTTTTCTTTTATTTTTAAATCAGAAGCAAATGCAATTGTTTGACCTGTCTGGTCATCGACCAACTGTGCAATAATATGTTTATTGCTAGAGCTAACTGATAATCTTGGCTTTTTGGCAGTTCCTTCTATCCTTGCTCTGATTCTAACTTTACGACGTTCTTTCTTTATAAATCTTTCTAACATTTTTACTCCTATTTCGTTCCTGTCTTACCAGATTTTCGTCTGATAACTTCTGTTGCATATTTAACACCCTTACCTTTGTACGGTTCGGGTTTTCTATATGAACGAATCTCAGCCGCTACCTGACCGACCTTTTGCTTATCAATGCCCGAGATAATGATATTATTTTTTTCAACATTGATATGGATATTTTCCGGGATTGCATATTTAATCGGGTGAGAATAACCGAGATTCAAAGTCAGATCATTACCTGATACAGCTGCTCTATAGCCGATACCATTTATTTCCAGTTCTTTTTTGAACCCTTCTGAAACGCCTTTAACCATATTGGATATTAGAGTTCGAGTCAAGCCATACAAAGAGCCAGACTCACTATCGTCAGCTTTTTTTGATAACAAGACTTGGTTTTCCTTTATTTCAAAATTAATTTTTGGATTCACCAGTAATTCAAGTATCCCTTTGCTGCTTTCAACTTTAACCAGATTACGTTCTTTTGTGACCGTAACCCCTGATGGTATTTCTACTGGTAATTTTCCTATTCTTGACATTTTTTCTCCCTTGAGACTTTTACCAAATCTTACACATTATTTCACCGCCAAGACCGAGTTTTTTAGCTTCTTTACCGCTCATAACGCCTTTTGATGTTGAAATTATAACAATCCCATAGCCTTGCAATACAACGGGGATAGTATCTTTTGTTGTGTAGACTCGTCGTCCAGGCTTGCTAACACGAACTAGCTTCTTTAGTTTACTATTCAAATCAACAAGAATCGCATTCCCTTCTTTTTCATAAGCATAGTCAGCTACGTAGCCTTCTTTTTTTAAAACCTTTAAGATTTCCAGTTTTAATTTGGAAGATGGAATTATTACTCGTTTTTTCTTCAATAAACCAGCGTTTCTTATTCTTGTTAACATGTCCGCAATTGGATCTGTAATTGCCATAATTTCTCCTTTATCTGTCGCTCCCACTATAGGGAGTGGGCTACCAGCTTGATTTGGTTACTCCCGGAATCTCACCCTTGTTGGCAAGTTCGCGGAAACAAATACGACACATGCCAAATTTTCTTAAATAACCATGAGGACGACCACATAATCGACATCTGTTAATCGTTCTGGATGAAAATTTTGGTTTTCTTTTTGCTTTTGCTATTAACGCTTTTCTAGCCATTTTAACTCCTAAACGGAAACCCTAACGATGTGAGTAAGGTTTTTGCTTCATCGTCAGTCTTTGCCGTAGTCGCAACATTAATCTGTAAACTAATTGGCGTACCCGCCTCTTCAAAACTTATTTCTGGGAAAAATCCATGTTCTTTCATACCTAAGCTATAATTACCGTGGCCATCAAAAGCATTTGATTTTATTCCTCTAAAATCACGAACACGAGGAAGGGCAATGTTTACAAGACGATCCAAAAATTCATACATTTTTTCTCCTCTTAGGGTCACAGAAACCCCTACGTTCATGCCCTCTCGAACCTTAAAGCCGGCAATCGATTTTTTTGCTTTTGTGATAACAGGAGCTTGTCCAGTTATTTTTTTGACTGCATCAATAGCTTCTTCCATAAATTTCGAGTTAGCAATCGCTCTTCCGACACCAGCATTGATAACTACCTTTGTAATTTTTGGGAGTTGGTTCATATTTTTGTAATGATAATTATTCATTAACTCAGTAGTTGCCTGTTTTTGATATAGTTCTTTCATTCTTTCCATTACTGCTCCTTGACCGCCACTTTGCATTTTTTGCAAATTCTGCTTTTGTCCCCATTTTTTGCAATTGAAATGCCAACTCTTGTTGGTTTACCGCAAGATGGACAAACAAAAACAACGTTTGAAATCTCAATCGGCTTCATGACTTCGATAATTCCACCCTGAGTATTTTTCTTATTCGGCTTAACTGCTTTTTTTACTATATTGACACCATTAACCATAACTTTTTTTTCTTTACTCAAAACTCGAGCAACATCACCTGTCTTGCCTTTGTCTTTGCCAGTGATAATCATCACTTTATCGTTTTTTACAATTTTTGCTTTCATTTATAAAACCTCTGGTGCTAATGATATGATCTTCATGTAACCCTTTTCACGTAGCTCACGTGCCACCGGACCAAAAATACGAGTACCCCTCGGTTGTCCAGCTTTGTCAATTAGTACTGCCGCATTATCATCAAATCTAATCAAAGACCCATCTTTTCGTCTATAGTCTTGACTGATTCGAACAATTACTGCTTGAACGACTTCTTTTTTCTTGGCATTACCACCAGGTATTGCCTGTTTTACAGAGCAAACAATAACATCACCAAGCGTTGCGTATCTTCGTCGGCTACCACCAAGTACCTTGATACACATCAATTCCTTAGCTCCAGTGTTGTCCGCTACCTTTAGTCTCGTTTGCATTTGTACCATCTTATTTCTCCAGCTCCTTGGCTGTTACCTTGTGAGTTGCTACCCATCTTTTTTTTGAAGAAAGAGGGCGAGATTCCGTAATATCAACTGTATCACCGACTTTATACTCATTTTTTTCATCGTGAACTAAAAATTTTGTTGAAGCTTTGTAATTTTTTCTATACAAAGGATGCTTTTTCGTTCTTTCAACCAAAACCGTGATGGTCTTTTCGGATTTGTCTGATACTACTTTTCCTCTCAATACTCTTTTCATTCTTTCACTCCGGTCTTCTTACCTTCTCTGGCTATTTCTTTTTCTGCAGCCATTATTTCTCTCTCCCTGACGATTGTTTCTATTTTGGCAATCAGTGTTCTTGATTTTTTGATTTCACTAACATTAGTCATTTCTCTGCTGGCAATTTTGAATCGATCCTTAACTAGCTTTGACTTTGTCTCGGCAAGAAGCTTCTTTAAAGATTTATCATCTTTTTGGATTAATTCTTTAGTCTTCACTTTGTTCGCTCCCGTGATCTTTAACTACTATTTTGGTTTTAATCGGTAATTTATGACTAGCCAGACGCAAAGCTTCTTTGGCAACAGATGTAGAGACACCGTCCATCTCAAATAAAACTCTCCCGGGCTTAACGACCGCGATAAAATGATCCGGGCTGCCTTTCCCTGATCCCATTCTTGTTTCGTTTGGTTTCTTGGTCACAGGCTTATCAGGAAAGATCCTAATCCAAATTTTCCCGCCACGTTTAATATATCTAGTCATTGCCCGCCTTGCTGCCTCGATTTGGCGAGAGGTTACCCAGGCTGGCTCCATGGCTTTAATCCCGATTTTTCCAAATTCAATATGCTGGCCGCGAGTTGCCTTTCCGGTTTGCGGATTTTTCTGGCTCTTTCTGTACTTTGTTTTTCTAGGCATCAACATTTGCGAACTCTTCTTTCTCTTTTTTCACTGATTTTTCTGTCATACCATTAAATATCCAAACTTTTACTCCTAAAATCCCATAAGTAGTTTTGGCACGAGCTACTCCGTAATCGATATCAGCATCTAGAGTAGCTAAAGGAATTTTTCCCTTGATCGAATGCTCGCTTCTTGCTATATCGGCTCCGTTAAGACGACCAGAAACCATGACTTTGATCCCCTTTACCCCCTCTTTTGTTGCTTTTTCAATTGCTTGTCTAATACATCTTTTGAACGGAATTCTTTTTTCTAACTGTGCTGCAATATTATCAGCAATAAGCTTTGCGTTGGCTTCGGCCTTTCGAATTTCTAGAATATTTATATCCTTAATTTTCCCTTTGGTAAATTTTGCCAATTTTGTCTTTAATTCAGAGGCTCCCGCACCGCCACGCCCGATGACAACTCCTGGACGGGAGGTGTGAATATTTATACTAACCTGATTGGCGTTTCTCTCTATCTCAACCTTGGCTACTCCAGCCCTTTGTCCGAGCTCGCTCAAAATATAATTTCTTATTTTAATATCTTCATGAAGCATGTCAGTATAATCACGCTTAGAAAACCATCGCGATTGCCAATTTTTATTTACCTGAAGTCGAAAACTAATTGGGCTAACTTTATGTCCCATTATTTTTTCTCCGATTTTTTACTTTGTTTATTTTCAACTTTATTCTCAACTTTTTTTGTATCATTTTTTTCAACATCTTTAGCGGGTTTGAATTTTTCACTTTTTGTTTTTTTAGCTTTTTTAGCTTCAAGTTTCAACTTTTTACTTTTAATGGTTGTCGTCTCATCAGAGACGACAACTGTAATGTGACTAGTTCTTTTAAGTATACTGTGAGCCATCCCTTTTGAAACCGGTTGAATACGTTTCAAGCTGGGTCCACCATCAACAGAAATACTTTTAATAATAAGCTTCTCACCTTCCGCATTAAAATTGTTCTCTGCATTAGCCACTGCTGATTTAACGGCTTTATGGATAATCTTAGCTGCCTTTTTTGGAGTAAATTTTAAGGTAACCAAGGCTTTCTTGGCATTCTGCCCACGCACAATATTGGCTACAAGACGTGCCTTTTTAGGTGATATTCTGATATATTTTTCGACAGCTTTTACTTCCATATGACTCTTTCTCTACAATTATTTCTGTGCCTTGGCTAACTTACCGCCATGTCCACGGAATTTACGGGTTGGTGAAAATTCACCTAAATGATGTCCGACCATATTTTCTGACACAAATACCGGGATATGTTCTTTTCCGTTATGTACTGCGAAAGTATGACTCACCATTTCAGGAGTGATAACCGCACTTCTTGACCATGTTTTTATGACTTTACGATCATTACCAAGAACTGTTACTTTCTTTAGTAACCTTTCATCAATATATGGTCCCTTTTTTAGCGATCTTGACATTTTATGATCCCCTTATCCTTACCTTCGACCTTTTTTTCGTGTTCTAATAACCAAACTGTTTGATTGTTTTTTTCGATTTCTTGTCTTTAGGCCCAAAGCTGGCACTCCCCAAGGAGTTTTTGGATTTTTAAGACCAATGGAAGTTCCACCTTCCCCCCCACCATGAGGGTGATCAACCGGGTTCATCGCCTTACCACGAACAGTTGGTCTAATTCCCATATGTCGTTTACGACCAGCTTTCCCAACTTTGATATTTGAATGTTCTGTATTTGAAACTATCCCGATACTTGCCAAGCAATTCTCACTCATTAATCTGATTTCACCTGATGGTAATTTTACTTGAGCCATTCCTGCTTCTTTGGCCATCAGTTGAGCCTTAACGCCGGCTGATCGGGCAATTTGTCCTCCCTTGCCCGGAAACATTTCAACATTATAAACGATAGTTCCCACAGGGATATCCTTTAGGGCTTTCCTATTCCCGGTTCTCACCTCTGCTTCATCGCCAAAGGTTAGCTTAGCGCCGACCTTTAACCCAGCTGGGGCTACAATATATAACTTTTCGCCGTCATTATTTGAAACAAGAGCAATTCTGGCCGATCGATTTGGATCATATTCGATTGCTTCAACGGTTACTTGTATGTTTTCTAACATCTTAAAATCAACTAAACGATAAGCCCGTCTAGCTCCACCGCCACGATGACGTACGGTTATTTTTCCTTGAGCGTTACGGCCTGCCTGTTTTTTTATAGGCGAGATCAAAGACTTCTCAGGCTTTTTCTTTGTGACATCCCTGAAATCATCGACCGACATGCCGCGTCTGGCGTTACTGGTTGGTTTTAATACTTTTACACCCATTATATACCTTTAAAATCCTCTATTTTTTCATCTTTTTTAATCATCACAACAGCTTTTTTATAATCTTTTCTTCGACCAAAAGTCTTGCCAAACCTTTTGACCTTACCTTTAACAATAACTGTATTAACAGATAAAACATGAACTTTGAAAGCTTTTTCTACTGATTGAGCAATTTCGATCTTTGTTGCTTCTTTAGCTACCATAAACACGTATTTTCCATTATCCGCACTGGCAAAGCTTTTTTCACTGATGACTGGCTGTTTTAGTACCCTGATTTGTTCCATCTTATCTTCCTAAATACTCGCTGGCTTTATTCAACGAATCTCCGACGAATACTAATTTTTCAGCATTTAAAATATCATAAACATTTAGATTTCGGTAATCACAAACCTTAATATTTTTCAAATTTCTAGTCGGTAAAACATTTTTTTCGGTTAAACCAGGAAAAATAATTAAACTTTTAGCTTCCCCAGCAATTTTTTCGACTAATTTTGCAAAATCTTTAGTTTTATCAACGGTGATCGATTCAATGTTGATAATCTCATTTTTCTTGCTGCTTAGAGCCGAAACAATTGCCAATCTCTTTTTCTTCTTTGGCATATCTCGAAGAAAGTTCTGCTCTCCTGTCGGACCGAAAGTAATTCCACCGCCTGTCCAAATCGGATTTCTGGTCGAACCAGTACGTGCTCTACCCGTTCCCTTTTGTCGATAAGGTTTTTTGCCTCCGCCAGAGACTTCTCCGCGAGTTTTGACCTTTGCGCTAGCTAAACGTCGACTAGCCAACTGAGCGACTATTGCCTCATGGATCAATGCCGGATTAATAGGTTCATCCAAAAACGCCAGCTTTATCTCTTTTGCTTCTTTTTTCTCTCCAGATTGTGTATAAACTGCTATTTTCATATTAACCTTTTATAAGTACCGTGCTCTTCCTGGGTCCTGGGATTGCTCCACGAATCGCTAGAATATTATTTTCCACATCAACTTTGATTACTTTTAATTGTTTGATCGTTACTTGTTCATGGCCCATCTGCCCCGGTAGTTTTTGGCCCTTAAAAACATGTTCAGGATAACCTGCACCGATCGAACCGGGAGCTCTATAATTGTGAGAGCCGTGAGTTTTTGGTCCACGATGGAAGTTATGACGTTTGATGGTTCCAGCAAAGCCTTTACCCTTCGAAATACCGGTAACATTGACTAGATCGCCTTCACTAAAAATATCGACCTTTATTTGATCTCCGACTTTGGTGGATTCATCGTCGACATTTTCTATTTTGACCTCTCGCAAAATTTTACTCTCTGATTTTGATTTTTTAAGATGCCCTAGCAGAGGCTTGACAATATTTTTGCCTTTGCCAAAACCGATTTGGAATGCATCATAACCCTCTTTTTCGGCTGTTTTAACCTGAGTTACAGTGCAAGGACCGGCTTCAACCACAGTAACAGGAACGAAGTTGCCTGCTTCGTCAAAGATATGTGTCATTCCGACTTTTTTTCCGATGATTGTTTTCATAGTTTTTGCATAAAAATATATACGTCGACAAAAAGGTAGTTTCAAAATTTCTTTGACTTACCTAATTCCCGCTTGGTTTGTTTGTTAAGTTGTACAAACGCAAGAAAAATTATATTCAATTTCTCTCTAAAAGTCAACAGTTTTTATTACGAAAAGAATCCTGAATTTCTTCGGGATTCTTTTCTATATTTTCCGATAGTTTTTTGTCTACATCTTGATTTCGATATCAACCCCCGCGGGAAGATTAATATTCATCAAGGCATCAACGGTTTTGTTCGTATAATCCTTGATGTCGATTAATCTTTTATGAACTCTCATCTCAAACTGTTCACGGGAATTCTTATCAATGTTGCTAGCTCGAAGTACAGTTATCGGAGTTCGATCAGTCGGTAATGGGATCGGTCCCATAACGATTGCCCCACTTCGTTCTGCTGCTTCAATAATTTGCACCGAAGACTGATCAATAATCTTGTGATCATACGCCTTTAGTTTGATTCGTATTCTTTGTTTGGTTTTTTCTTCGGCCATTTTACCTAAAATTATTTAGTAATTTTCGTTACCACACCAGAACCGACTGTTCGTCCACCCTCACGGATAGCAAAGTGTAAACCTTCTTCTATAGCAATTGGTTGGATAAGTTTGACACCCATTTTGATATTATCTCCAGGCATAACCATCTCACCATCGAAAGTGATTTCACCAGTTACATCGGTGGTTCTGATATAGAATTGAGGTTTGTATCCTTTGAAGAATGGAGTATGTCGTCCACCTTCTTCTTTGGTAAGGATATAAACTTCTGTGTCAAATTCGGTATGAGGAGTGATAGAACCCGGTTTGGCCAAAACCATACCACGTTCTATATCAGTTTTCTCAATACCTCGGAGCAAGACACCAGCATTATCACCGGCTTGACCCTGATCAAGTTGCTTCTTGAACATTTCTATCCCGGTAACAACTGTTTTTCGAGTTGGCTTGATCCCAACAATTTCTATTTCTTCGTTGATTTTTACAACCCCTTTTTCGATACGACCAGTTGCAACAGTCCCACGTCCTTTGATAGAAAAAACATCTTCAACAGGCATTAGGAAAGGCTTAGAAACATCACGCTCTGGTTCTGGAATATAGGTATCAAGCGCGTCAAGAAGCTCTGTGATTGATTTGGCAGCTTCTGGATCTCCTTCATAGGCTTTTAGAGCTGATCCTCGAATAATAGGAGCTTTATCTCCATCAAATTCATATTTGGTCAAAAGTTCACGAACTTCCATTTCGACAAGATCAAGCATCTCTGGATCGTCAACCATGTCAGTTTTGTTCATATAAACAATAATCTTTGGCACACCAACGTTTTTTGCTAAAAGTAAATGTTCTCTGGTTTGAGGCATTGGCCCGTCAGTTGCAGCTACTACCAAAATAGCACCGTCCATTTGAGCTGCACCAGTAATCATGTTCTTAACATAGTCTGCATGTCCTGGGCAATCAACATGAGCGTAGTGACGCTTTTCTGTCTCATACTCAGAGTGATGAGTCGCAATAGTGATACCACGCTCCCTCTCTTCTGGGGCATTATCAATTTCTTCGAATTTTTCTACATTAGCCATACCTTTGTCGCCTAAAACTTTTAGGATAGCGGCTGTTAATGTAGTTTTACCATGATCGACATGACCAATTGTGCCAACGTTGACATGGGGTTTTGTTCTTTTGAATGTTTCGGCCATCTTTTCTCCTTTTCGGCCAAAGGCCGATCCGCAAGTAGCGGATTTCATTAATAGTTATTTTTTGACTAAATAAACTTTTCCACACCTAAGCGTATGGATTTAATTTTATCTCAACTTTGCTTGATAAGTTTACTATAAATTATCTGTTTCTGCAACATTTTTTTAGCTTTCATCCTCAATCGGCTTCTTACCACGTTTGGCAATAATTTCTTGTGCCACATTCCCTGGTACTTCTTCGTAATGATCAAATTCCATCGCATAGTTCCCACGGCCTTGGGTCATAGAACGAAGGTTTGTCGCATAACCAAACATTTCAGCTAACGGAACAAGTGCATCTATAACTTTAGCTGTTCCGCGATCTGACATTTGCTGGATTCGTCCTCTCTTTGAGTTCAAATCACCCATCACGTCTCCCATATATTCTTCTGGTACAGTGACTTCTACCTTCATAATCGGTTCTAGAATAATAGGATTAGCCTTTCGAACCCCTTCTTGGAAAGCCATCGAACCTGCAATTTTGAAAGCCATTTCTGATGAATCAACTTCGTGGAAAGAACCGTCGTAAAGAGTTACTTTCACATCCACTACCGGATAAGCGGCGATTACCCCATTGGTCATTGCATCCTTTACCCCGTTTTCAACTGGGTTAATAAATTCTTTGGGAATTGTCCCACCAACAATTTTGTTTACAAATTCAAATCCCAAACCTTTTTCCTGTGGCTCTATTTCAAGCCAGACATGTCCATATTGACCTCGTCCGCCTGATTGACGAATAAACTTGCCTTCTTGCTGAACTTTCTTTTTGATTGTCTCTCTGTAAGCCACCTGAGGTTTGCCGATATTTGCTTCCACTTTGAATTCCCTCTTCATTCGATCAACAATGATGTCCAAGTGTAACTCGCCCATGCCAGAGATAATCGTTTGGCTGGTTTCTTCGTCCGTTTTTACTCTAAAGGTCGGGTCTTCTTCCGCCAAACGGGCCAAGGCTAACCCCATTTTTTCTTGATCAGCTTTGGTTTTTGGTTCTATGGCAATTTCGATCACCGGCTCAGGAAACTCAATGTTCTCAAGCATCACCGGGTGCGCTACGTCACAAAGAGTATCCCCAGTAGTTGTTTTTCCGAGTCCTACAGCAGCCGCAATATCTCCAGCAAAAACCTCATCAACTTCCTCCCGATGATTTGCATGCAGACGGACTATACGACCAATTCTTTCTTTGTTACTTGTAGTAGCGTTTAAAATATATGAACCCTTCTTCAATACGCCCCTATATACGCGGAAGAAAATCAATTTTCCAACAAATGGATCAGCAGCCACTTTGAAAGCAAGGGCAGCAAATGGTTCATCATCATTTGCCTTCACTTCTATCTCTTCACCAGTTTTTGGGTCAGTACCGAGTGCTGGTTTAACATCCAATGGCGACGGCAAGTAATCAATGATCGCATCGACTAGTTTTGCAACGACAACCCCTCGGCCATCTCCACCTAAAAATGGGAAAAATTCCCCAGAAACTGTTGCTTTTCTTATCAATTCCCTAAGTTCCGGGACAGAAATCTGGTCGCCAGCCAAGTATTTTTCCATCAAATTGTCGTCGTACTCAACAACTTTTTCTACCAATTCTTCACGGTATTTGTTAGCTTTTTCTAGCATATCAGCTGGAATTTCAACCTCTTCTAGCTTTTTATCAGTATATTCTTTGTATGTATAACCTTTCATCTCAACCAAATCGATCACTCCACACATACTTTGCTCAAATCCAATTGGCAATTGAATCGGATAAGCATTCCGAGATAATCTTTCTCGAACCGAATCTAGTGTTTTATAAAAATCGCCTCCTGTTTGATTAATCTTGTTGGCAAAAAACATTCTTGGAACGTTGTATTTATCTGCTTGTCTCCAAACCGTCTCGCTCTGAGGTTCAACTCCCATTTTCCCATCTAAGATAACCACCGCTCCATCCAAAACACGGAGAGAACGTTCAACTTCAACAGTAAAATCCACATGGCCAGGCGTATCAATGATGTTAATTCGATGATTTTTCCAATAACAAGTTGTGGCAGCTGAAGTAATGGTAATCCCACGTTCCCTCTCTTGTTCCATCCAGTCCATAGTTGCTTCACCTTCATGAACTTCACCTATCTTGTGGACTCTTCCTGAAATATATAAGATTCCTTCCGTTACAGTCGTTTTCCCAGCATCAATATGGGCGATTGTCCCAACGTTTCTTGTTTTTTCTAAGCTATATTCTCTAGCCATTTTTCTTTCCTTCATTAAAGATTGTCACGCTGGACGCAATGACAACTAAAGTCTTTTTCGGTTTTTACTTGTTAATTTTTATTTATTAATATCTAGCAAAGTGTGCAAAAGCTTTGTTTGCTTCAGCCATTTTGTGAGTGTCTTCTCGTTTCTTAATTGCTGCACCAACATTATTATAAGCGTCGATAAGCTCTTGAGCTAAAGCTTTATCAAATGATACCCCCCTACGCGCCCTAGCGGCATCACGAACCCAAACAATTGCATAATGAAGCCGTCTTTCCCCTTTAACCTCCATCGGGACTTGATAAGTTGCCCCACCAATCCGACGAGATTTCACTTGAACCATAGGAGATATGTTTTTAATCGCTTGATCTAACACATCTAAGGCTGGCTTACCGGTATCTTTTTCGAGTTTTTCCATTGCGTCATATAAAAGATTTGTTGCAATAGTTTTCTTACCATTAAGCATTATTTTGTTTATAATTTTTGAAACCAGGATACTTTTATATTTCATATCCGGCTCAAGTTTTCTTTTGGCTACTTTTTTTGGATCTCTTGGCATTTTGCTCCTTTAACTTTTCTTTGCACCGTAACGGCTTCTACCTTGTTTGCGATTTGAAACACCACTAGCATCTAAGGAACCACGAACTATATGATAACGAACTCCCGGTAAGTCTTTGACTCTTCCGCCTCGGATCATCACAACACTGTGTTCTTGCAGGTTATGTCCGATTCCTGGAATATAAGCCGTAACTTCCATCTGGTTTGTTAATCTGACACGAGCAATTTTTCTTAAAGCCGAGTTTGGTTTTTTTGGCGTCGTTGTCGTAACTTTTACACACACTCCTCTTTTTTGAGGAGAAGACGTCGATATAGACCTGTTTTTCAAAGCATTATGAACTTTCTGCAAAGCTGGTGATTTTGACTTTACTTTTGCAGTTTTTCTTGGTTTCCTGATTAATTGGTTAATTGTTGGCATTTTTTCTCCCTATGTAACCTCGCCTGAGGCCTTTCTTAAATCTTAAGAAGTTTATCAATTTATTGGCTCCTCGTCAAGGTTTCATCGAAACCGGTTCCTGCTGGAATAAGTTTACCAATAATAACGTTTTCTTTTAGCCCTCGTAAGTCATCAACCTTACCAGCAACGGCAGCACTTATTAACACCTTACTTGTTTCTTGGAAAGAGGCCGCGGAAAGAAAGCTATCAGTTGTTAAGGCAACTTTGGAAATAGACAAAAGCAGATTCGTACTTTCAGCAGGCTTAGTCCCTTTTCGAATTGCTTCGTTGTTTGCTCTGTTCAAAGCTGTCCTAGATACAATCTCCCCAACCACAAATGGAGTTCCGTTTGCTTCATCAATACGGCAACGGCTGAACATTTGTCTAATGATAATTTCGATATGTTTGTCGTTGATTGTTTGTCCTTCGGAAGCGTAGGTTTGTTGGACTTCTTTAACAATGTAACGCTGAACAGCATTTTCCCCTAGAAGCTTTAGGGCCTCCTGGAGATTCCAAGAGCCTTCTGTTATAGCCTGACCTATTTCTACAACATCCCCGTCTTTGATCAGCAGGCCAACTTGAGAGGATATCTCATATAATTTGATATTTGCCTCTTTGACAACTTGAATCTCATGATCCTTAATTTTCACCGTTCCCGGATTTTTTGCCTTTACTGGTTTTTTGCCATCTTTGGTAGCTAAAATATCCCGAAGTTCTACAAATTGATTGTTTTTAACTTCGATTGAATAACCAGTTGCATCATAGATATCTTTGTTTAACTCTTGAGATACGATTTCTATCTTGTGTTTTCCATTAGATGTCTCTATATGAGCGACTCCTGAAAGTTCAGTCAAGATTGCCTGCCCCTTTGGCATTCGTGCTTCAAAAAGCTCTTCAACACGAGGCAACCCTTGAGTGATATCGGCCCCAGCAACTCCTCCTGCATGGAAAGTTCTCATCGTCAACTGGGTTCCTGGTTCACCAATACTTTGCGCAGCAATAATTCCAACTGCTTCACCTAGCTCAATCAAGCCACCTTTGGCTAGATCTGAACCATAGCATTTTTGACAAACTCCCCATTCGGCTTTACAGTTGGAGATAGAGCGGATATAGACTTCTTCTATTCCACCGTTTTCGATGTCCTCGAAAACATCATCTGTGATTAGAACACCCTTTTTAGCAATAATTTCACCTGTTTTACTATTAACAACATTTTCAGCTAAAACACGTCCCTTGACACGAGCTGCGAAGTCTTCACCAATCGCTTTTGATTCAGTAATAGAAATAAGCGTTGTTTCCTTTGTCCCACAGTCCTTTTCAGTAACAATTACATCTTGGGAGACATCTACTAGGCGCCTTGTTAAATACCCAGAATCCGAAGTTTTTAAGGCTGTATCAGAAAGCCCTTTTCGAGCTCCATGTGTTGAGATGAAGTACTCCAACGAAGAAAGCCCTTCTTTGTAATTTGATTTTATCGGTAACTCTATGATTCGTCCTGTCGCACTTACAACCAAGCCTTTCATGCCTGCAAGTTGCGTCAGCTGGCCGATTTCCCCTCTGGCCCCAGAGTCCATCATGATAAAAGCCGTTGAGTTTCTGTCCATCTGCTCTGACATACTCTTTTGAACTTCTTTTTTAGCGTTTTCCCAGATTTCCAAAGTTTTACCATATTTTTCATCCTCAGTGATCAAGCCTTGATTATATTGCTCATGGGTATGAATTTCTTTGTCCCCAAACCCTTTTAAAATTTCCTCTTTGTTTACTGGAATTTGAATATCTTCCATCGAAAAAGAGAGGCCTGATTTTGTTGAGTATCTAAAACCAAGATCCTTTATCCTGTCAACAAATCCTACTGTTGCTTCTTTGCCACAGATCTTATAGACACGATCAACTAAGTTGGTAAGTTTCTTTTTATTTAATGCGTCATTCACAAAACCAAGTTCATCAGGCAAAATATTATTAAAGAGGATTCGGCCAACGGTAGTTTCTATCAATTCAGCGTTAATCATGACTTTTATCATTTTTCTGATCCCGATGTTCCGTGTATCATAGGCCAATATTGCCTCCGTCGAGTCAGAATAAACCTTTAATTCAGCACCATCAGTTTGGTCGGCTGTCGTCATCCAATAAATACCTAATACCATATCTTGACTTGGCTTTACAACTGGCTCCCCAGCTGCTGGCTTAAGAAGATTGTTGCTTGAAAGCATAATTTCTTTTGCTTCTCTCTGTGCCTCTGCTGACAAAGGAACGTGTACTGCCATTTGATCGCCATCAAAATCAGCATTAAAGGCAGCACAAACTAGAGGGTGAATCTGAATTGCCTTTCCTTCAATTAGGACTGGTTTGAAAGCTTGAATCCCTAGCCTATGAAGTGTTGGGGCTCTATTCAATAAAACATATTTATCTTGAATCACTTCGTCCAAGGCATCCCAAACCTCGTTTTTACTTCTTTCAATCATTCGACTGGCACTTTTTACATTATGGGCTAGTCCCCCCATAATCAGTTTTGAAATTACAAAGGGCTTAAAGAGTTCTAGGGCCATCATTTTTGGTAAACCACATTGATGAAGTTCTAATTCTGGACCTACAACAATTACCGAACGACCTGAATAATCAACCCTTTTACCTAAAAGGTTTTGTCGAAACCGACCCTGTTTACCCTTGAGCATATCGGCCAAAGAACGTAGTTTTCTCCTGGAAGTAGCAGTCGCAACATTCTTATCTCGTCTAGCTCCATTATCAATCAAAGCATCAACGGCTTCTTGAAGCATTCTTTTTTCGTTTCGACAAATTACTTCTGGCGCATCCATGTCAAGAAGTCTCTTTAAGCGATTATTTCGATTAATCACCCTTCGATAAAGATCATTGAGGTCACTAGTTGCGAATCTCCCGCCATCTAGCTGAACCATCGGACGAAGATCGGGCGGAATAACAGGCAATACAGACATGACCATCCAGTCAGGTTTTATTTTGGCATTCAAGAAACCTTCAATTAATTTTGATCTCTTGAGAGCCTTCTTTCTTTTCACCCCCTGTGAGTTATCAACTTCATTCCTAAGTGACTCAGCAAGTTCTTCCAGATTAATTTTTGAGAGTACCTCTTGAATCGCTTCAGCCCCAATTCCTGCTCTGAAAACTTCTCCATATTTCATTGAGAATTCTCGATATTTTTGTTCGGAAATTATTTCCATTGGAGTTAATTGAGCTAGTTCCTCTTTGGCACTATTTCGATATTGTTCGAGTTCTTCTATCTGAATTGTTGCTTCCTTTTCATCTTTTGTTAAATTTGCAATTTCTGTTTTTCTCACTTTGAACTCTTCGTCAATCTGTTTTAACGCACTTGACTTTGCCTCTTCGTCTACTTCTAGAACAATGAAATTCGCAAAATAGACGACTTTTTCTAAGTCTCTTACTGATAAGTTCAACGTGAGACCGATTGAGCTTGGAGCCCCTCTTAGAAACCAGATATGGGTTACCGGTACTGCTAGCTTAATATGACCCATTCTCTCACGACGAACGATGGAGCGAGTTACTTCAACTCCACAACGATCACAAACTACACCTTTATAACGAATTCTTTTGTATTTGCCACAGTAACATTCCCAATCTTTACTAGGTCCAAAAATTCTTTCACAAAAAAGTCCATCTTTCTCTGGCTTTAGGGTTCGATAGTTAATGGTTTCAGGTTTAGTAATTTCACCGCGAGACCATTGCATTATATGATCCGGCGATGCCACCATAAGTTTTACTGCTTTAAAGTCATCATTTTTAGTTTCATTTATAATCATTTTGCTACCTCTTCTTTTCCATCTTCTAATACTGCGAAATCATCTTTTGTATCATCTTCTGAGACATCAACGGTTGGCATTTCTTTCTCGGCTTCGTTTCCAACCATCATTTCTGCATCATTTAGTTCATCGATGTTTTGTTCATAAGTTTCTTCTATAACTTCTTCTGCTTCAATTTCGGTAGTTTCTCCAGCTGTTTCCTGTATAAGATCGACCGCTAAGCCTAATCCCTGAAGCTCTTTGACCAAAACATTGAAAGATTCTGGAATTCTAGGTTCACGTATTTCTTCACCCTTGATAACCGCTTCATAAGCTTTTGATCGACCGACCACATCATCTGATTTGATTGTAAGTATTTCCTGTAATGTATGTGCAGCACCATAAGCTTCTAGAGCCCAGACTTCCATTTCTCCAAATCTCTGGCCACCAAATTGGGCTTTCCCGCCCAGTGGCTGCTGTGTTACCATCGCGTAAGGACCAATTGACCGAGCATGTATCTTGTCCTCGACCAAATGAAGCAGTTTCAACATATATTTATAGCCCACTACTGTTCTTTCGGCAAAAGGCTCTCCGGTTCGACCATCACATAATTGAACCCTGCCATCTTCTGGCAACCCAGCCTTATTCAAGAGGTCCTTAATCTGATCGATCGTGACTCCGTCGAAAACCGGAGTTGCAATTTTTAATCCCAAAGCTTTGGCTGCCCAACCCAAATGAGTTTCTAAGACCTGCCCGAAATTCATACGAGAGATGACACCTTGTGGATTAAGAACTATATCTACTGGTGTTCCATCCTCTAAATAAGGCATGTCCTCTACCGGCAAAATTTTAGCAATTACTCCTTTATTACCATGACGCCCAGCCATCTTATCCCCAATCGCTACTTTTCTCATTTGAGCAATGGTCACAAAAACTTGCTTCATTACTCCGACTGGAAGCTCATCACCTTTTTCACGACTCTTGATATTAATATTGACAACTTTTCCATGGACACCTGGCTGAACTCTCAGGCTGCTGTCTTTGACATCTCGTGCTTTTTCACCAAATATAGCCCTTAATAGTCTTTCTTCCGCAGTTAGTTCTGTTTCGCCTTTTGGTGTAATTTTCCCAACCAAGATATCTCCGACCACTACTTCCGCACCAACTCTGATAATTCCACTCTCGTCTAGATCACGAAGAGCGTCTTCTCCAACGTTTGGGATATCTCTAGTAATTACTTCCTCTCCTAATTTTGTGTCCCTAACATCTATATGTGATTCTTCTAAATGAATAGAGGTATAACGATCATCTTCAACTAATCTCTCGGATAAAATAATCGCATCTTCAAATGTCCCACCTTCCATACACATAAAAGCAACAAGAACGTTCTGTCCTAAGGCAATTTCTCCCTTATCAATTGCCGGGCCGTCTGCTAAAAGGTCACCTTTTTTGATTTTTTGCCCTTTATCAACTACTGGATGTTGATTGATGCAGGTATCGCTGTTTGATTGTTCAAATTTATGTAATTCAATAATTTCTTCTTTTCCGTTTGTATATTTTACCTTGATGTGATCGCCAGTGGCAGAAACAACTTCTCCTGCTCCTTTGGCAACAATTGTTTGACCTGTGTCCTCCGCAACTTTAGCTTCATTGCCCGTCCCGACAATCGGAGATTCTGGCCTGACCAAAGAAACCGCTTGTCGTTGCATATTAGCTCCCATCAATGCACGTCTGGCCTCATCATGTTCCAGGAATGGAATTAAAGAAGCTGAAATACCTACTGGTTGTTCAGTGGCAACATCAATATAATCAATTTCTTCGATATCAACTTCGTCTGCCTCCCCTTTTCTTCGGGCAATAGCTGTTTTGGTAAGAAAATTACCTTCCGCATCAACCAGTGTTTTTGCTTGAGCAATGATTATTTTATCTTCCACATCGGCTGTTAAATATTCAATTTCCTTAGTCGCCTGAGGTTTGATTAGAATATAGTCTTGCCCATTCCCCGACAAATCTTTGGCAGCAGTTGCGGTGATTTTCGTACCAGTTTTAATAACAATTTTCCCTGACTTGTTTTTTAAATCTTTTTGCGCTATATAACCAATAGCTGATTTGCCATCATTTTTGACTTTATTCAAAACTTTTCTATAAGGTGTTTCAATAAAGCCATATTCATTAATCTTTGAGTAAGAAGATAATGAACTAACCAATCCAATGTTTGGTCCTTCCGGAGTTTCGATAGGACAAATTCTTCCATAATGAGTTTTGTGTACATCACGTACTTCAAACCCGGCTCTTTCACGTGTCAAACCTCCAGGCCCAAGTGAGCTTAATTTCCTCTTATGGGCTAACTCTCCCAAAGGATTTGTCTGTTCCATGAATTGCGACAGTTGAGAACTGGCAAAAAATTCTCTGACAGCTGCTACAATCGGTCGCACATTAATAAGCTGGCTGGCAGTTGTGGTATTAGGATCGTTGGTCGACATTCGATCTCTGATAATTCTCTCTACCCTTAAAAGGCCCATTCTAAATTTGTTTTGCAATAACTCTCCGACTGTTTTAACCCGACGATTTCCCAGGTTATCAATATCATCAGCAACTCCTAAACCATTGTTTAACCGAATAATCTCTTTGATAATTTCTACTAGATCATCTCTCCTCAAAACTTGATTTTCACGAATGTTTTTGACGTCTATATCAAGCCTTTTGTTCATTTTATAGCGACCTACTCGAGAAAGGTCATATTTTTTAATATCGAAAAAGACACCTTCTATATAGCTCTGAGCATTCTCAACCGTCGCTAAATCACCAGGTCTGATTCTTTTATAAACCTCTACAAAAGCTTCGCCTTGAGTAGTAGACGGGTCCTTTTCTAAAGTATTTTTTATGTAATCACGATCTTTATTGGTATTTACGTCACTAAAAAGTTTGACCATTTCCTCATTTGTTTTATAGCCAAAGGCTCTGAGGATTGTCGTTATAGGAATCTTTCTCTTGCGATCAATCTTGGCATAGATAACTCCCTGGGGGCTAGTTTCGATCTCAAGCCAAGCTCCACGCCCTGGAATAATTTTTGCGCCAAAAAGCTCAACATCATTATTTGTTTCTGAATTGAAAAAGACACCGGGAGAACGAATAAGCTGGCTGACAACAACTCTCTCCACGCCGTTAATAATGAAGGTCCCACGATCAGTCATAACCGGCATATCACCGAGGAAGACTTCTTGTGTTTTCTTTTTACCATTTTCTCGATTGGTTAGTTCGATATTAGCCTTTAATGGTGCCTCATAAGAAACCTTCTTTTCCTTTGAGACTTTTTCCGAGTATTTTGCTTCTCCCAACCAATAATCTTTAATATTTAGGGACATTATTTTCCCAGTATAATCATCAATTGGGAAAACTTCATCAAATAGTTCTTGAAGTCCATCTTTGATAAATCGATCAAAGCTTTGTGTCTGAACCTCAATTAAATCTGGTAATGGCATAACATTCGGAGAAATGTTTAGAAACCTTCTGCCTGTTTTTGAAGTGCTAACAAAAGAAACTTGTTCTTTGGCCATAAAAATACCCGCTCCTTATTTTAAAATTTAAACTTACAACTCGAGGAGTGACGCTATTCACATTTTTCGTTTCAGCACTTTCGTGCTTTGCTTAGAACTATGGGTTGTATGCTTGATGAATCAAAACAAGCTTTGCGACCCATTTATTAGTCGTGATAAAAAGTTTACACTATTTTACACACATTGTCAACAATAATTGTTATTTTAAATAATTGTATCGATTAATCCGTAGGTTTTCGCTTCATTCGCCGTCATAAAGAAATCACGTTCAACATCAAGATTTACCTTGTCTACCTTTTGCCCTGTGTGCTTAGCAAGGATCTCATTGATTTGTTTTTTTGTTCGTAAAAGTTCCTTAGCATGAATTTCAATATCAGTCACTTGGCCTTCCATTCCGGAGACAATTGGCTGATGAATCATAATTTTAGAATTAGGCAATGAAAAGCGTTTCTTTTTTGCTCCAGAGGTTAGAATAATAGCAGCTGCACTGGCCGCCATCCCAACACACACTGTTGAAACATCAGGACGGACATATTGAATAGTGTCATAGATAGCCAAGGCACTCGTGACGCTCCCACCCGGGCTATTGATGTACAAAGTAATATCCTTCTTGCTGTCTGTATGCTCTAAAAACAGAAGCTGAGCAATAATTGTATTGGCAACTGTATCATCAATCCCTGTCCCCAAAAAAACAATTCGATCTTCAAGCAGTCGAGAATAAATATCATAAACTCGTTCGCCAAGGTTCGATTTTTCGATAACCGAAGGTATCAGGACTTGATTTTTCGCTTTCATATTTTCTCCTTCTTTATATATTATAGCAAAAAGGTTAAATTATCTTCTTTAAATCCCCATTCAATACTAGTGGCTCAAAAACTTCTACCTCATCATTTATATATTTCTGTGTGGGGATATCATTTAAAATATAAATTTTCTTGTTCAAAGCATAAGCATACCCCATTTCTAGAAAGGTATTTGCACCTATATAATTTTTGATACCATTTTTATCATAGTTAGTAACCAATATACCATCACTTTCAGCAATGTAACGATAATAAGCGATGATCAGATCGCGCTCTTTCTTTATCTCTGTATCTGACATTTTATAGTCAGTCGGCCTTTTAACTTGCTCATCCCACTTGTTCAAGATACCTTTATGCCCAAGATTTGCTAAATCTTGTTTGATTTTAACCTTTTCTTTGCAAAAACTGCTACTACCACAAATTACTATTTTCATTTTTGTTCTTTCTAAATCGCTTTATTAGCTACAGTCTGGGCCCCTTCTTTCACAGGGATAACGAAAAATTAATTACTTCGAGCATGTTTCGTAAAGATAACTAATAACCTTCTCGCCTATTAAACCATTTTCGATTTGATGATGCCCATCGTGTGAGTCATAGAAGCTTTCAGCTTGTTTTTTCTCTTCTGGGTTAACTTGTAACAATCTTTTTTCAGCCTCCTGATGAATTTCTTCTTCTGTGACTTCCGCCTTTAACTTCTTCGCCACTTCTGTCAGAATTAATCCTATTTTAACTCTCTTTTCGGCTTCAGGAAGCATTTCTTTTTCCAGTTCTTCCTTGGTCTTTTTTGTCATCTCCAAATAACGGTCAACTGTTAAACCCTGATGCTCTAGATTGTGTTCGACCCCATGAAGTAAGTTGTGAGTTTCCTGGTGAATTAATGAGCTTGGAACTTTAATTTTTGTTTGGGATATAATTTTTTCTAATATCTCACCCTCAATCCTATTTCGCTCTTGAGCAACTTTTGTGTTCAATAATTCTTTTCCAATATCCTCTTTCAGATGAGACAACTCCTTAAATGGACCAACTTGTGTGGCAAAGGCATCGTTGATTACTGGCAAGATTACTTCATTGATCTCATGCATTTTTATTTTGAACTTTGCTTTTTTACTAGCCAAGTTTGTGGCATGGTATTCTTTTGGAAAGGTTACCTCAATTTCCTTGTCTTCATTTTCCTTCATCCCGACAAGCTGTTCTTCAAACCCCGGTATCATTTGTCCTTGACCTAATATCAATGGATATTTTTGGTTCTTGTTTCCTTCAAATGGCAAGTTATCGACAAAGCCTTCAAAGTCAATTTCTATCTTATCGCCTAGTTTAGCCGGCCTTGTGACCTTTGAGTGTTTAGCTAATTGCTTGGCCAGGTCATTCAGAACTTCTTGAATTTCCTCATCCGTGATCTTAGGTACTTCTCTTTTTATCTTTATGGCTGTCAGGTCTGGCAATTTAAATTCCGGTAAAACTTCAATCACTGCTTCATAACTCAACCCGTCCGTTGGCACAAATTTAAGTAATTTTATTTCCGGTGGGCCTACGGGATTTAAATTCTCTTTAGTGATTGCTTCATAATATGTCTCAGGGATGATCAAATCCAGTATCTCAGCATTTAGTCTCTCTTGGCCGATTTCCCTTTCGATCAAATGTTTTGGTGCCTTACCGGGCCTAAACCCAGCTACTTTTACGTTTTTTGACAGTCTACCGTAAACTACCTCGGACTTGTCTGCAATAAGTCTTGCTTCAACATCAATGATTAATTTTATTTTATCTTCAATGTTTTCTTTTTGAATTTTCAAGATTATTCCTTTCCTATGTTCCTACGTAAATTACAAATTAACATTTTTATTGAAGCAGCGATTACAATAAGTTTAATTTTTCCTTTAGTGAGTTCTCGTCTTGCAGGCCCATTAAATTGTCAACCGGTTTGCCTTTTTTAAAAATGATCAATGTCGGAATACTCATAACTCCATACTCAATAGCAATTGACTGGTTTTCGTCAACATTAAGTTTTACAAATTTAACTTTTCCTTCATATTTTTTACTTAATTGATCAAATATCGGCTCCATTGCTTTGCACGGCCCGCACCAATCAGCATAAAAATCAACAATTACCGGTTTATCCGATTTTATTACTTCATTTTCAAATCCACCTTCTTTTATCTGTACTAGTGACATATCGTCTCCTTTCAGTCGATGAGTAATTAGTTTAATAGTGAAATAGTTTCGAAGCACGATTTCTCCATTGTTTTTACTATCAACTCGTTACTATTTAACTTTTAACTGTTTATGGTGCCCGAGGCGAGACTCGAACTCGCAAGCCATTTCTGGCACTAGTTCCTAAGACTAGCGCGTATACCAATTCCGCCACCCGGGCGCATAAAATGCTTTGTAATTTTACCATTTCAGGATTAATTTTTCAATATTCAAGAAAGATTGAGGGCGGCCTGATGGACATCAGGCCGCCCTTTTGATGGTACTAGCGAAGCTTCCCTCGCTTCAAGTTCTTGAGCCATTTTACATAGCTCTTATTTCTTTTGTCTTTTCGCCATGCTCTCATGGTAGTGTAGCCCCAGGCGCTTAGCATGATCTTGACCTTATTCATCGAGAAGAGGGCTTTAATCAAATGCGAAAGTGAGAAGAAGCGCGCATAGCCCAAGATTATCCTCGCCTGGAGTTCGTATGGAGTCATATTCTTAGGGATGAAGACCACATGATGCGCGTCGTAGTGTTCCCAGCGAGAGTCGAAGATCCGGCTGGTCCGTTTCATTTCTTCATAGACAGGGGTTCCCGGCAAAGGTGTCAGTATATTCAGCATAATCGTGCTGATCTTGTGTTTGATCGCGAAGTCAACGGTATCACGAACGACATCTTTAGTGTCTGTATCAGCTCCCAAGACAAACATACCGTGGCTTTTGATACCATGTATGTTTAGGAGGTTAACCGCATCGATGATATCTTGGACGCTTTGAGCTTTGTCATAGCTGTCAAGCGTCGCTTGGCTAATCGACTCGAGGCCAAGATAGACTTGCCAGCAACCGCTTCGCGCCATCAGATCCAGAAGTTCAGGATCTTTTGTTACGTCGGTTCTAACTTGAGCACTCCAGCTAAATTTAATTCCCTCGTCGGTGATCATCCGCAGGAGAATCTTTAGCCTGTTTCTGTTGGCGGCAAAGTTGTCGTCGTAGAAAAAGACGTTCTTTGGCTTCTTGTTTTTGAGTTCAGTGATGATATTCTCAGGACTTCGGAATCTATATTTTCTACCAAACATAGTCGTGACCGAGCAGAATTCACAGTCAAAGGGACAGCCCCAACTGGTCATAATCGGAGTCGTGGTCATATTCTCGTGACCCACGATCAGTGACAAGTCTGGGAAAGGCAATTCATCAAGATTGACAAGCTTCTTTCTAGGAAGATTGTTGACGATCTTTCCTCTTACCTTATAGGAAAGTCCGTCAATCGCCTCCAACGTTCCCCGAGCTTCTAGATATCCGATAAGTTCAAGCATGATCTGCTCACCACACTCAAACCTGGCGACATAGTCAGCATGACCGAGAGCTTCCTCGACCATAAAAGTGACATGTGGACCACCGATAATAACCGGGATGTTATGAGCACGAATCTGATCAGCCATCGCGTATGCTGCGGTAATTGTCGAAGTTGTCGAGGAGATCCCTACTAGATCAGCTGTGTAGACATCTTCCCAATCGATCTCAGAAAGGGCCGGCACATAAATAGTGACTTCATGACCATGCTCTTTCAGAAACGCCCCAATGATAGGCAACCCAAGTCGCGGCATTGTAATCTTACTGAAAACGTGAACCCCAAATGGTGGCGATTCGATCAAATAAATCTTCATCTCGCTCCTTCCAAATCCAGGGATAGACGACAGTCCCGGCCTATACCGGAGCTGTTTTTTTCAAAGAACAGATGTTAAGAGTAACAGAAAGATTGAGGACTGTCATCTTCCCAAGATAGGTTTTAGCTTTCAACCTGGTCTTAGAGAGAGATTAGTGTCTCAACCTTGCTGTATTTTGCATCACCAATACCGGAAACTTCCTTCAGCTCAATTAGAGTTTTAAACCCACCGGCTTTTGTCCGGTAATCGATAATTCTTTGGGCTATCACCGGCCCAATTCCTGGCAATGAGTCCAAATCTTCGAGTGAAGCCTTGTTGAGATTGATTTTACCACTTGGTTTGGTGTCACTTGTTGTCGTCGCTTGGACCGGAAGCTGAACGGCTGTTGTTGGGTTGCTCGTTGATGTATCATCCTGAACATATTTGATTGGCTTTTCTTTATCTTTTATCAAAATCAAACCCGAAATAAGGAAGATCAGTGCTAATAAAAATATTCCTATTTTTTCTTTTAATCTGCTTTTTTTTCTTGCATTATTACTCCAGATAAAGGATTGCGTCAAAAACCTTGGTTTTATCATATAACAATGTTTGGTGTTCCAAATTATTTTTAGCTAAAAAATTGTTGGCTGCATCACGACATTTTTTGATTAAAGCCAAATCCATTAGATTTTTCATTTTTATATCCGGCAAACCATGTTGACGAGCTCCGATGAAATCTCCAGGCCCTCTGATTTCAAGGTCGACCTCTGACAACTTGAATCCATCATTTGTTTGCACTAAAGCATTGAGTCTTTTCAAGACAGGCTCACTATTCGATTTAGTGAAAAGGAAACAATATGACTGATGCTCTCCTCGACCGACTCGACCTCGAAATTGATGAAGCTGAGAAAGACCAAAACGATCTGCATCTTCGATAATCATAATCGTTGAATTTGGTACGTCGATGCCAACTTCTATTACCGAAGTTGAGACGAGAACATTTGTTTCTCCGGCAGCAAAATCACTCATGATTTTCTCTTTTTCTTCACTCTTCATTTTGCCGTGGATATAAGCTATTTTCAAATCTGGATAAATGTTTTTGGAAAGACTTTGATATTCAACCATGACTGATTTCTTTTCGCTTTCTAGGTCTGTTACATCTCCAATCAAGGGACAAACAACAAAGGCTTGTCTACCCTTCTTTATCTCTTCCTCGATAAAGTGATAGCCGTCTTGTCTTTTCGTACTTGGAACAATTCGTGTAATGATCGATTTTCGACCAGGGGGCAGTTCATCTAATATTGATAAATCTAGATCACCAAAAAGAGTTAGTGATAAAGTCCTTGGGATTGGTGTTGCCGTCATTGTCAGAAAATGTGGTAAGGTTTTTGTCGACAAACTTTCTTTGCGTAGAGCTGCTCGCTGATCGACTCCAAAACGATGTTGTTCATCAACAATTGCCAGACCCAAACGCCAAAATTCCACTCCCTTTTCTAGCAGCGCATGTGTACCAATGATTACTCGAGCTTCCCCCTCACGGATTTTACTGTATATTTCTTCTTTTTCCGCCTTTGGAGTTGACCCGACCAACATAACACAATCAATATCAAAGGGTTTTAACAATTTCGAAACTAGAGTAAAGTGCTGCTTGACCAAAATCTCGGTTGGGCAAAGCAAAACAGCTTGATTATTGGAAATCGCTGTATTCAGCATGGCAATCGCTGCAACCACGGTTTTGCCGCTGCCGACATCTCCCTGAAGTAAACGGTTCATTGGTTGCATTCGAGCTAAATCTTGTAAAATTTCCCAAGCTGCTTTCCTCTGAGCATTAGTCAATTGATACGGCAAATCGTGGACAAAACCTTTGATCAAATCTTCATTAAAAGGAAGGGCAATTGCCCGCTCTTGATTTAGTTTCTTTCTTGAATTAAGGACGGCAAGTTGTAATAAAAACATCTCATCGAAATCAAGCCTCTCCCGTGCTTTTTTGAGCTGCAGGGCATTTTCCGGGAAATGCATCTGACGAATCGCCGCAGGAAGATCAATCAATTTTTGCTCTCTTTTTATTTCCTCTGGCAAATAGTCACGAATCGAATAGATAAGCTTCATCAAAGGTTTTATCTTTGAACGAAGCCATTTGGAGGTGATTCCTTCTGTCTCGGCATAGACTGGGACAATTCGGCCAACATGGGTCAAGCCACTCTCATCTTCATCGCTAATCTTTTCAAAGGCTGGCGAAACCATCCCGACTGAATTGTGATTCCATTCTAATTTTCCAGCCAAACAAATTTCATCTCCAGTCTTCAAACTTTTAATCAAAAATGGTTGATTGAACCAAGTCGCTTTTACCGTTCCCGTATCATCAGCAATGATTGCTTCGGTAATATTTATTCCACTCCTAGCCCGCTTGTTACTAATTTCCCATATCTTACCTTTAATAGTAACTATTTCGTCGGGTCGGATTTCTCTAATTGGTACAATGTGAGAATAGTCGTCCCAGCGACGAGGCAAATATAACAAAAAGTCCCGAACTGTTTCGATCCCTAGCTTCTGTAATTTATGAATATAGGCTGGGCCGATTCCAGGGATCTCGTCTAGCTTCGAATTTAGTGTAATAGACATTTTTTATCTTAATTCATATTTATGGAGCTATTTATCTAATATGATCTTAATAAATTTACGTTTACCGACCTGGATAATCATATCGTCCTGTGGTCTGATCGTTGCTTCTCGGTCTCCTATGACTGCTCCATCAACTTTTACTCCACCCTGATCTATCAACCGTCTCGCTTCTGATTTCGATGAAACCATTTTTGTAAAATGTAGTAGATCGGCAACCGGCCAGTTTTTGTCGATTACTGCGACTTCATCTACAGCATCCGGTGTTTCTTTTTTGACAAAGGTTTTTTCAAAATTTTCTTGGGCTTTGCCCGCCTCTTTTCCGTCATAATATCTTTTAACCAAATTCCAAGCAAGTTTTACCTTGGCATCTCTTGGGTTGCTCCCCTGTTCAAGGTTTCTTCGAACTTTCTCGACCTCATTCATATCAATATCAGTCGCTAAGGTCATATACTGAACTATCAAACGATCATCTACCGCCATAGCTTTACCAAAAATTTCATTTGGTTCATCATTTATGAAAATGCAATTACCATACGATTTGCTCATTTTGCGGCCATCGCTGCCTTCAAGCAGAGCAAAAGTCATAATGTCTTGTTCTTTTTGGCCAAAACGTTTCTGTAAAGTTCTGCCGGCTAGAAGATTGAAATATTGGTCATTCCCGCCTATTTCAACATCGGCCTTTACGGCAACTGAGTCATAGCCCTGGAGTAATGGATAGAGAAATTCGTGCAAACCGATCGGTTTATCAGCCTCAAACCTTTGTTTAAAATTATCTCGTTGGATCATTTGGTTTACGGTGAAGTTCATTGCTTCAGATAAAAGGTCTTGTTTTGAAGCTTTCCCATGCCATTCAGAGTTATATCGAATTTCAGTCTTTTTTAAGTCTAAAATTTTTCCGATTTGATCCAAATAAGTTTTCATGTTAGCTTGAACTTCCTCAAAAGTCAGCGGTTTTCTCTCTGCAGTTTTATCTGAAGTATCCCCGATTTGAGCCGTGAAATCCCCTAATATCAATACAATTTGATGACCTAGATCTTGAAAATCCCGCAATTTCCAGATTGGGACAGCATGACCGATGTGCACCCGAGCGCCTGTCGGATCTATCCCGTATTTCACCCTTAGCTTTCTTTTTTCTTTAAGTGCCTTTTGCAAGTTGCTTTTGACTATTACGTCCGTAACACCACGATTCAATATCTCCTCGATCTTTTCCATCTCCGCCTTTCCTTGACATCTTTAGCTAAAATCTTTATAATTTATCCGTTGAGCCGATTGTTTAATAATTGACCTTACTAATATACACTTTTTTAGGTATAATTCAAAATATATGGAGCAAGAATGCCTTTAGGAAAAAGGAAGAAACGTTTTTCAAGACAGAGGTATAACACTTTTTCAAAACCAAAATCAACCAAGCGCAGAACCCAAAGCTACCGTTCTACACGAGTTTCGAGGGTCCGTCATGGTTCTGGTTTTAACTTAGAAAACACTAAAATTTTTATACATAATCTATTTACTACTCGTGAGGGCTGGAAAAAGATTGGCTTTGCCGCCATCATTTTTCTGGGAATTGTCTTTGCTCTTTTTGCCTGGTATGCCAAAGATTTACCGACTCCAAACAAAATAAATTCGCGTATTTCCGCCCAATCAACCCAAATTTTTGATCGAAATGGGAAGCTCTTGTATGAGATACATGGGGATCAAAACAGAATTTTAGCTGATTGGAACGAAATTCCCCAAAATTGTAAAAATGCTACGATTGCCATTGAAGATAAAGACTTTTATAAGCATGGCGGTTTTAGCATTATGGGTATCGGGCGTGCTTTTACCGGTGTGGCTCTCGGTGATAGATCAAAAGGAGGTGGCTCAACTATCACTCAACAGTTTGTAAAGAATGCTCTGTTGACTAATGAGCGATCTTATTCTCGAAAAATCAAAGAGATTATCATGGCCATCGAGATCGAGCAGATGTACAAAAAAGATGACATTCTAAAGATGTATTTGAATGAAATTCCGTATGGTTCAAATGCTTATGGCATAAAGGTTGCCGCAAAAACCTATTTTAACAAAGATCTTAAGAATTTAAATCTACAAGAATGTGCTGTTTTAGCTGCTATGCCCCAAGCCCCGACTTATTATTCTCCATTTGGCTCAAATAAGGCCGAGTTGATGAAAAGAAAAGACACTGTCCTAGACGACATGGCTAATCAAAAAATGATTACCAAAGAAGAAGCAAAAAACGCTCAAAAAGAAGTAATCGCATTTTCAAATAACCCATATGGATCTATTACTGCCCCACATTTTGTTATGTACGTAAAAGAAAAACTAGTCGAAAAATATGGTGAGAAAACCGTTAATGAGGGAGGGCTGAAAGTTTATACCACGCTAGACCTCCAAAAACAACAATATGCGGAAGAGGCCGTTGCTACTAACGTTGATAAAAACAGAAAAGCCTATAATGCTTCAAACGCTTCTTTGGTTGCCGAAGATCCCAAAACCGGCCAAATACTAGCGATGGTTGGTAGTCGTGATTTTTTCAATCAAGATATTGATGGGAATGTGAATGTATCATTGATGGACCGACAGCCCGGTTCTTCGTTTAAACCTTTTGCATATGCAACCGCTTGGAAAACAAATAATTGGGGTCCAGGCAGTGTGCTTTATGATTTGAAAACTGATTTTGGCGGAGGTTATAACCCCAATAACTATGATGGTCGCTTTCGTGGCCCGGTAACCATGAGGAAAGCATTGCAAAACTCATTAAATATCCCCGCTGTCAAAACACTTTATATTGCCGGTCTGGATAATGTGATAGATACGGCTCATGCCATGGGAATTACAACCCTCAACGACAAAAGCCAATATGGTCTATCCTTGGTTTTAGGAGCAGGTGAGGTTAAGCTCGTTGATATGGTCGGAGCATATGGTGTTTTCGCTAATAATGGGGTTAAGCAAGATCCTAGTTGGTACATAAAAATTGAAGATTCTAAGGGCAAGACAATTGATGAATACAAAAACAAACAAGGCAAGCGAGTCTTAGATCCTCAAGTCTCTTATCTAATGAATAATGTTTTATCTGATGATTCTGCAAGGGCTGAGGTCTTTGGTGCCGGAGGTCCATTAACCCTTCGTGGGCGACCAGCCGCGGCCAAAACCGGGACAACCAATGATTATAAGGATGCTTGGACAATGGGATACACCCCAAGTTTGGTAGCAGGAGTCTGGGCCGGTAATAACGATAATACCCCCATGACCAAGGCCGGTGGATCGATTGCTGCCGCCCCAATTTGGCATGATTTCATGACAAAAGCGTTAGCCGGAACGGCCAGTGAACAGTTCACTCGGCCAAGCGGCATAAAAACCGTTACTCTAGATGCAATTACTGGCAAGAAACCAGCAACAGGTAGTAAAACTGTTACTGACATTTTCCCTTCTTGGTATAGTTTGCAAAACGCAGTCGGTGCAACTGAAGTAAAAATAAATATTATTACTAATAAAATAGTTAATGATAGCTGTCCTCCAGATCAAAGCAAGGTTGAAACTAGAACGATTAACTCGGTAACAGCAGAGATTCCTTCGACCGATGCTGCATATAGCAGGTGGTTTGCCCCTATCAACGCTTGGGCAGCCAGTAGTGGCTATTCGACTACCGGTGCAGGCCAGATTGGACAAGATACTTGTCCTTTAAATCAAGGCACGCCGACAATCTCTTTCACTGACCTTAAGGATGGTGATGATTTTTCGTCACCATATACGGTCAATTTGAGTATCTCTGCCCCTAACGAAGTCCAATCTGTCATCGTACAGATTGGCAGCCAGACAAAAGAAGCTGTTTTGAACGGAAGTTTATACACTGTGAGTTTTACTAAACCAAGTGGTTCCACAGTTGATATCACAGCAACAGTCACAGATAAAATTGGTCAAAATGACAGTGCAAAAATTTCTGTCAATGTGAAATAATTCCGTGATATAATTTAGTTTCCTTAATCGTGAGATTGTGTTAATTGTAAATTAATATTATTCTCCCGGTTAAGCTGGAGAGGTTTAGGTGCCAAGGCTGGAGCCTTTAGGTTCAACTACAGTGAAAATTATGGTGAATAAAAGAAGCCATAGTTGGAGCTGCTAGAGCTATTGGACTCCATCTAAATTTCAAAAAGTCTAACAAAGGAGTGGCTGCAGTTTACTAACAATAAGCTGCCCAAAAGCAGGCATATTGTTCAGCTGCGGTTGGAGCCGTGACGAAGTACTGTTTTCGCGAACAGGACGACAGATCGGCTCCTTGTTTTTACCCTATTTTTTCGTTATATACGAGCTTGTCACATCGTAATAGCGCCACTCATTATTGGCACTCTCGCCTGCATAATCGACGCCGACTCTTTTGGAGGTGACAATTTCGCATCTATTATTCTTAGAGGCTTCTGCCGAAAAGCTTTCAGTGCTCCTAGTTCTCACATTCGTTCGAACAATATTAGGTGTAACATATAAACCTTCACCCTCAACACTTACCCCATTGAAACTTTTATCAATATCAAGCCATCGGCAAAGTCTGCCAGGACCGCTACCCAAAACTCTCTTTTCTTTGACACTCATTTTGTCTAAATCTCGAGTGAAATCATAAGTTGGTTCTATAGCCCTGATCAATATTGCGGCTGGATAACTTTCTTTTTCAGTCACAATATTCAAACAATAATACATACCGTATATCAGATATATGTAATAATAGCCACCAGCTCCATACATAACTTCGTTTCTTGACGTTTTCTTTTTAGATGCATGTGAGGCCTTATCTTCAAACCCTTGGTATGCTTCGACTTCTACAATTCGGCCAATCTTGAAGTTATCTCTATTTTGAAAAACTAAATATTTGCCGAGTAAATCACGACAAACTTTATGAGTTTCTCTTTCAAAAAATTTCTTTGATAGTTTGGAATCTTCCAATTTTGTAATTTCAGACACAAGATATGCCAAATTTAATCAATCTTTTTTGAAAAAAACATTTTGCCAGCTGCAGTTTGTAGAACTCGAGTTATTTTAACTTTAACGGTTTTATTCAAATATTTATTTCCTTGCTCAACGACAATCATTGTCCCGTCTGGTAGGTAGCCTACTCCTTGATTTTTTTCTTTCCCTTCATGAATAACTTTGAGTTCCATCTCTTCCCCCGGCAAGATAACCGGCCTGATGCTTTGTGATAATTCATTTATATTCAAAACATTAACATTGTCTGCTTTGGCTACCTTATTCAGATTAAAATCAGTAGTCAGTAACGAAAGGTTTCTTTTTTTTGCGATTGCAACCAATTTAGCATCAACTTGTTCGATTTCCGATATGTCATCGTTAGATATTTCGATTTTCATCCCTTTGGGTTTTTTTAATTTTTCAACAACGTCCAGACCTCTGCGTCCTTTCGCTCGTCGATCGGGGTCATCAGAATCAGCAATGTTTTGGAGCTCTTGTAAAATAAAACGTGGAATGATTATTTTATATTGTAGAAAGCCGGTCTTGGCAATATCGAGAATCCTCCCGTCTATCAAAACTGATGTATCAACGACTGCTTCTCCAGATAGATGTGTGACATTACCACTTAGATTCTTTATATATGAAAGGTATTTATTGATTGTATCAAGCCATTGATTAACTGCCTCTCTTTGCTGCCAGAAAAATGTAATAAACCCGAATACCAAAATCACCGTAATCGTAATAGGAAGCCACTCACCATAGTTTCCTGGTGTTTTTGATAACGGAATAGTTAATAAAGCGCCAATCATCAGGCCAACAAAAGCTCCTGAGAGTAATATAAAGAAATTTCTCATAGAGAGTTTAGCAACCCGTTCGATTAGCTCGAAGATAATGGCCATGATAACAAGTACCACAGCAATAAAGACAATTGAATTGTTCATAATAATTTATTTTAGGTGCTACATAAAATAATAATACTATCGTAAATAATAGCAAGATTACTTTGTTTGGTTTGCCGGCTCTAATACATAAAGTTTAAGCTCACTGCCTTCCTTTAATACTGATATTTTATCCCCATCTTCAAATTTTTTTGAAAGAATCCCGTTTGCAAGCGGATCTTCTATCAAATTTTGGATAACCCTCTTAATCGGCCTTGCTCCATTATTTATGTCATAACCCTTTTCAACAATTAATGACTTAGCTCCTTCTGTGATGTTTATACTAATCGATTTCTCTGCTAACCTTTTTGCTAATTCGTTAATCTGTAAGTTAACAATTTTTTTGATATTCGGTCTAGTGAGTGCTCGAAAAATGACGATTTTATCCAAACGGTTCAAAAATTCTGGCTTAAATTGTTTTTTCAAATCTTCCATAATAAATTCCGTATTTTTTTGATGTTCTTCCTCCAAAAACCTTTCGTCATCATGCGTGCTGGCTGAGAAACCGAGTTTTACTTCTTTGTTCAATCGAGCTGCCCCCACATTGGATGTCATAATAATGATGGTGTTTCGAAAATCGATTTTTAGGCCTTTGGCGTCAGTCAAGTAGCCATCCTCAAAGATTTGCAGCAATATATTAAAAACATCTGGGTGAGCCTTTTCTATTTCATCCAGTAAGACTACTGAATATGGTCTACGACGAATTGTTTCTGTCAGCTGACCGCTTTCTTCAAAACCGACATAACCAGCTGGGGCGCCAACTAATCTTGAAACATTATGCTTTTCCATAAATTCAGACATGTCGACTTTGACTAAAGCTTCTGGATCACCATAGACTTCACTCGCAAGTATTTTAGCTAACTCTGTTTTACCTACGCCTGTAGGGCCTAAAAACATAAATGAGCCAATTGGTTTTCTAGTATCAGATACTCCTGTTCTTGACCGTCTGATCGCGCTAGCAACGATTTCAACTGCTTCATCCTGACCTACTATTTTTTTCTTTAACAGATTTTCCAAATTCAGTAGGCTCTCTGTTTCTTTCTGCACCAACCTAGTCGTTGGCACTCCAGTTGAAATCGAAATGACTTCGGCAATACTTTCGCCGTCTATTATAGGAAAAGAGTCCTCATCCAGACCTTCACTCCTTTTTAAGTTTTTTAATTTTGTAGCAAGGATATCTTCTTTCTGCTTCAATTCGGCAGCATGTTCAAAGTTTTCTTCTAAGACTGCGTCTTCTTTTTTATTAATAATCTCTTTGATTTGCTTATTTAAAGAGGCAATCCCTTTTGATGTCCCCTTTCTTTTGACCCGACGAAGGCTTGCCGCTTCATCAATTAGGTCAATTGCTTTATCCGGAAGGAAACGGTCAGGAATGTATCTACTTGAAAGTCTGGCAGCAGCTTCCAGCGCTTCATCTGTGATTTTCACGTTATGATAATCATCAAATTTAGATCTTAGCCCTTTTAAGATATTTATAGTTTCTTCAACGCTTGGTTCAGCTACCAAGATTGACTGAAACCTTCTCTCCAGCGCCGCGTCCTTTTCAATATATTTTCTATATTCGTCTAAAGTTGTCGCCCCAATCACTTGCATTTCTGCTCTAGATAAGGCTGGCTTAAGGATATTTGCGGCATCAATTGCCCCTTCTGCCGCCCCTGCCCCAACTAAATTGTGGATTTCATCAATAAATAAAATAATATTTTTATTATTTTTAACTTCCCTAATTATGTTCATCAGTCGTTCTTCAAATTCGCCTCGATATTTTGTCCCTGCCACCACCGACGGTAAATCTAAGATTAAGACTTGTTTGTTCAATAGCATCTCCGGGACTTCTTCGCTGACAATTTTTTGAGCTAGGCCTTCAACGATCGCTGTTTTCCCAACTCCGGGCTCGCCTATCAAAACAGGGTTATTCTTCGTTCGGCGATTCAATATTGAAATAATTCGGGAAGTTTCTTTATCTCGACCAATAACGGGATCAAGGTTACCTTCTTTCGCCAGCTTCGTAATATTAGTGCTAAATTTTTCAAGTAGAGATTCCTTTGCCCCATTTTTACTATGGCGCAAACTGGTTCCACCAAATTCTACCCCTGGATAATCACTCAGGTTGCCGACATCTTCTTTGAAAGATTCTTCTAATTTTTCATTTAATTCCGGTATAGAAATTTTACTTTTTTTAAGAAGTTCAGCCCCTTCCGAGTCTTTTTGACTCAGGATTGCTATCAAAATATGTTCTGTACCAACATAACTGTCACCAGACCGGTAAGCAAGGGCAAGCGCCGCCTCAAGAGCTTTTTGGGCTGAATTACTGAGGCCGGACTTTGCTTCTTGTAATGAGACTACTTTCTGCCCAGGGACCAACAATTTTTGGGCTTCTTCGGCAGTCATCCCCGCTTCAAGCAACAGCTCCCCAGCAACTGAATCTGGGGTTTTTAGAAAACCATAAATAATCATAGCCGTGTCTATAACACTCCCACTATGAGCAGCTATTTCTTGCGCATATATTAAGCTTTTTTTAGCATCTTCGCTAAAGCGTTCAAATTGGTTGTCCATGACTTACCTCCTTATTATCAGGAAGTTTTCTGGGCCGATTCTTCCTCTAAAACTTTTGAAACTTCGTCTGTTTTTTGCTCATCTTTTGCAGGTTTTGCTTCGTCTTTTGCTGTATCAGAGCTGACATCTGTAACATCAGCCTGGCCAGCCTTTACTGGTGTATCTAATGCTTTTTTTGCGTCCGGATCAGATGTTTTATCTTCGGCCGTTTCTTGTTGAATTGGCTCATTGCCCTTGTCGACAACATCTGTCTTTTCCTTTTTTTCTGCACCTTCCAGAGCCTCGGGCTCCGTAGACTCAACCGCTTTCAAAATCTCTTCTTCCAAATCTCTTTTATCTTCGACCGGATGAACCATTTTTGTAGCTGCTTCAACTCCTGATTCGTCGCCACCTTGAATATCAACATTCCAGCCAGTTAATTTTGCTGCCAACCGAACATTTTGTCCTTGCCTACCAATTGCCAAAGATAATTGGTCCTCAGCAACCCGAACTTCTGCTTTTTGTTCGCCTTCATTCAAAATGATTTCGCTAACCTTGGCTGGGGATAAAGAGTTCGAGATAAAGACTTTCGGGTCTTCGTCCCAAAGGATAATGTCAATCTTTTCTTCACCAATTTCTGACATTACAGCCTGCACTCTAACTCCCCTCTGACCGACACAAGACCCTACGGGATCTACTCCTTCTTGTGTGCTTTGGACAGCGATCTTGGTTCTCTCTCCAGCTTCTCTTGCGATTGATTTTATCTCGACTACACCAGACAGTATTTCAGGCACTTCAAGTTCAAAAAGTCTTTTAACTAGGCCCGGGTGAGATCTGGAAATAACAATTTGTGGACCGCGAGCGTTTTGTTCTACTCTGACAACAAAGAATTTTAGCCTCTGGCCAACATAATATCGCTCTTCTTTGATCTGTTCATTTGGAAATAAAATTCCCGAAGCTTTGCCGATATCAACGATAACATTGCTGCCTTCAATCCGTTGGATAGTTCCATTAATGACCTCTCCTTCTTTGTCTTTGTATTCTCCAAAAACCATATCTCTTTCTGCTTCTCTTATCCTCTGGATAATGACCTGCTTGGCTGTTTGGGCTGCTATTCGCCCGAAATCACTAGGAAAATCTTTTATTTCAATAATATCCCCGACCTTGGCACTTTTTTTCAATTTATATGCATCTGTCAAACTGATTTGAGTAAATTTATCCTCAACTTCTTCAACCACCTCTTTTGACACAAAAACAAGAGTTTCTCCATCTTCGCTTAGCTCCACTCTAACTTCTTGCTTTTTATTACCGTAATCTTTTTTATAAGCAGCTGCTAAAGCATCTTCAATCGTGGCTATTACTACTTCCTTAGAGATATTTTTTTCAGTACAAATTTGGTTTATTGCCGAAGCAAACTGTTTATCCATTTTTCCCCTTTGTCGTCCCCGCCTAAGGCTGATAAACTCTGCTTTAGAAGTAGGACTATTCTTTTGTTATTTAATTGTCTTTTATATTATCTAATAATTTACTTAGAATCGGCTTAATACGCCGTTTCGAACAAAAAAGTCGCATTTCTGACACGAAATCCGACTGCATGTTAATTATACTCCCTAAGATACTGTGTGTCAAGGATACCTTTAGCTTAGACCTTCAATATAGATATTTTCTATTAGATTGTACGATCCTTTTTCCTTGGCAATTGCTAAAACGTCAATCTGCCAATCAGTTTCACTAAGCTCGCTTTCATGTAAATAATATCGGGCTGTCTTTATTATTTTTCGTATTTTTTGTCTGGTTACTGCTTCTTGAGGTAAGCCGTACCCCTGATCTTCTTTATACTTGACTTCAACAAAAATAATTTTTGTATCCAATCTAGCAATAATGTCAATCTCGCCAAATTTTGAATGATAGTTTCTCTCGACAATCACATAGCCCATATCAATTAGTATCTTGCAGGCAATATCTTCCCCGATAATTCCTATTTCCCGACTCACAGATATTTCCTTATGGGCGCATACGAGAAACGATGAATATTGCATGGACCATATTCAGCCAAAAGCTCTTGATGTCTTTTGGTCCCATAACCTTTATGCGAATAAAATTCATATTTTTTGTATTCTTCGCATAAGTTTGACATCAGATTGTCCCTAGTTACTTTTGCGATTATTGAAGCACATGAAATGGAATAAATTTTTTGGTCACCTTTGATTATTGATTTTTGATTGATACTGCAATGTTTGGACAAATCAATTGCATCAATCAATAGATACTCTGGTGAAGTTTTCAACATATTGATGGCATCATTGGCTGCCATTTTTGTTGCTTCGTTGATACCTACTTTATCAATAACTTTATGGCCGATGATCCCTACCCCAAAATCACTGCATTGTTCGATAATAGTCCCGTATAGTTCTCCTCTTTTTTTTGGAGACAAAAGCTTTGAATCCCTGACGAATTTCGCTTTCTTAACCGTTTTAGGCAAAACAACTACAGCAGCTACTACGGGACCGGCCCAAGACCCCCGCCCGGCTTCATCGATTCCCCCAATCAGGCTAAGTCCTTCTGACCAAAGCCTTTGTTCCTCTTCAAGTGTCGGTTCAATTACCATGTTGCTATTATACATCAAAACAAAAAGAGGCATCTTGGCCTCTTTAAAATTAAATCCGATTTGTTTTTTGTTAAATTTTTTCCTCAGATTTTTTTTCAGATTGTTCCCCCTCGTGTGTTTCGGCTTTTTCAAGATCAATTTCTGCTTTCTCTAGCCCTTCTGCTATCTCCGCACTTGGAGCCAATGTCTCGTCTTTATCAATTTCATTCATCGTCTGCTTATCTTCTGCTAATTCCGCTTCTGCTACTTCCTCAATGTTAGTCTCTCCTTCTTTGATATCCGAAGCCTCTTCGGTCATCTCTGTAATCTCTTTGTCCAAGTTGTCTGATTCAGTTGTTGGGGGAGCCAGTTCTTCAGGCTTTAGCTCTTCTTCTTTTATATTAACTGCTAGCGAGTCAAATTGTTTGTCATGCAATTTAGCGCTTTTGCCACGCAGTTCCCGAAGGTAAGTTAAGTATGCTCGACGAACCTTTGCTCTTTTAGCAATTTGAATTTTAGTTAGTTTTGGTGAGTGTAAAAGAAAAGTCCGCTCGACGCCAGTCCCGTAAGAAATCTTTCGAACTGTGAAGGTTGCTCCGATACCACTACCCTTTATCCTCAAAACCACTCCCTCAAAGATTTGGATACGTTCCTTGTTCCCCTCAACAATTTTGGCATACACCTTGACGGTGTCACCAGGGGCTAGATCCGGGACATTTTTTAACTGCTTTTCATTTATTCTTTCTATTGTTTTCATCTGGTTCCCTATAAATATCGGCATAAATTATGTAAACGCGAGGTTAATTGTAATAAAAAAGTGACCTGAAGTCAATAATATATCTTCTTTGATTTAATTTTTCGCCAGCCTTTTGCAAATTTCATCGGCTAATTTTGAAGTATAGTCGATTCCAAAAGGTAGCTTTACTTTTTTGGGTCCACTTGCACCATTTGGAACATATACAACTACGGGAGTTTCTCCTTTGTTCAAAGATAGCTTTAGCTTGATATCATTTAGGGCCTCGGCTGAAGTTCCTCGAGGAATAAAGATATTAACCGAACCTGAACTATCCTGTTTAACTGACTGAGTAATCAAAGGATCGGTAATTTTTATACTTTGTTCTTCCATTTCTGACATTTGTTCCTCCACCTCTTTTGCACGTTCGCAAATAATTTTTATTTGGTTATCTTTTGTATTCACTTTGCCGAAAACTAAAAGAATTTTTCCAACTGACCAAAGATCAGGAAATTGTTTGATTATTTTCGGAAAAACAATTAACTCTGTTCGAGCACTGCTATCTTCAAATGTAGCAAAAAACATCTGTTCCTTGGTTCGGGTTTGTATTTTTTGCAGTTGAGTGATAACACCACCAACCACAACATTTTTACCAGCCAGCTCTTCTGTAATATCAGAAATATTCTTTGAACCCGCTCTTATAAATGTATCTTTGTACGCCAAAGTTGGATGTTCGGACACATAAATACCAAGCAGTTCTTTTTCCCAATTTAGCTTATCCCCGGTTGTCACTTTTTCACTTGGTTCTTCTAGTTTTAGCGGTGGCAATTCAATGTTAGTCCCGCCAAACAGATCGATTTGACCGTTTGCTGTGTTCCCTTGCGATCTGGCTGCAAAGACACAAATCCTTTCAATATTGCTGAGAAGGGTTGCACGATCTCCTAGTGAATCAAAGGCTCCGCATTTTATCAGGCTTTCTAAAACCTTTTTATTTAGCTCAGCTGCCTCTACTCGACGAGCAAAGTCTTCAATTGAAGCAAATTTACCGTCTTTCTTGCGAGCCTCGATTATTGCCTCTATCACTCCTTTCCCGACATTCTTTACAGCAGACAAACCAAAACGGATTTTTCCACTTTCCTTGACAATACCAAACTCATCAAATGATTCATTAACATCTGGAGGCAAGACCTCTATTTTCATTCTTTGGCACTCTGCTATTTCAATCGCGATCCGATCTATGTTGCCATAATCACTTGTTAAAAGTGCTGCCATAAAAGCATTTGGGTAGTGGGCTTTTAGATAAGCTGTCCAATACGAAATCATGGCGTAACAAGCTGAGTGTGATTTATTGAATGCATACTGAGCAAAATTTTCAAAATCATTAAATATTTTGGTAGCTATACGCTCTTCTACCCCATTCGCTATCGCTCCAGATATAAATTTCTCACGCATTTTCCCCATAAGGGCGGCAATTTTTTTACCCATAGCCTTTCTTAGAGTGTCGGCATCTCCGCCAGAAAAGCCTGCCATGTCTTTTGCTACTTGCATTAATTGTTCTTGGTATACAATAATGCCATAAGTGTTCGAAAGAGCATTTTCCATCAAGGGATGATCATAATTTATTTTTTTCTTACCATGTTTTCTAGCAATGAAGTCATCAATAAACTGCATAGGGCCCGGCCTATAGAGAGCAACCATTGCCACAATATCTTCAAATACAGTGGGTTTTAGTTCCTTGATATATCGTTTCATCCCAGCAGATTCCAGCTGAAACACTCCCGTAGTGTCTCCCTTTGCTAATAGACTGTAAGTTTTTTTGTCATCCATAGGAATATTATAAATATCGATTTCTTCACCATAGACTTTTTTGATAATTCTGGTTGTATTCTTGATTGTTGTTAAGTTAGATAGACCCAAAAAATCCATTTTTAAAAGACCAATGCTTTCTAAACTCCCCATATCATACTGGGTGTTTGTTGAGAGTTCTCCTTTTGTGGCTTTTTGTAACGGTGCATATTCGACCAATGACTCCTTTGAGATTACCACCCCTGCTGCATGAGTTGAGGAATGCCTCGCGACCCCTTCAAGTTTCGTCGCAAGATTAATCAATTTGTGATATGCCTCGTTCTCCCTTGTCAAGGCTGCAAATTCTGGGGAATCAACTATCGCTTCTTTCAGATGCATCTTCTCTGGTACAGCTTTGGCAATTTTATCTACTTCCCCATAACTAATCCCCATGACTCGTCCGACATCCCTAATTGCATTACGAGCTGCCATCGTCCCAAAAGTTATAATTTGAGCAACATGGTCTTTGCCATATTTTTCTGTCACATACTGAATAACCTCATGACGACGGTCATCAGCAAAGTCAATATCAAAGTCTGGCATAGAGATACGATCCGGGTTCAAAAATCGCTCAAAAAGTAAGTCATATTTTATCGGATCGATATCTACGATTCTCATTGCATAAGCAACCACTGAACCTGCCCCAGACCCACGTCCAGGGCCAACAACAATACCATTATCTTTTGCCCAATTAACATAGTCAGCGACAATTAAAAAGTAGCCTTCGTACCCCATTCTTTCGATAACGGATAGTTCATAATTTACTCTGTCCATTATCTCCTGGCTTGGTTTACCATATCTTCTCTCTAATCCCTCTTTGACTAACTTTTCTAGATATGATTTCAAGGTAAATGACTTTGGAACAGGAAAGTCAGGGATTAGAATTTTGCCTAAATCTAGTTCCAGGTCACACATTTCAGCTATCTTTACCGTATTTTCCAAAGCTTCCGGCACCTCAGAGAAAACACTAGCTAATTCATCCGGGTCACGCATGCTGTTATCGGAAGTCATTCTCATCCGATCTTCATCGCTGACAAGTTTGCCCGTCTGGACACAAATCAATACATCCTGAGCTTCCGCATCTTCCAAGTTAGCATAATGGACATCATTAGTTACCACCAAAGGAATTCCCGTTTCCCTTGAAAGCTTTATCAGTTCAGCATTAACTAGTTTTTGTTCAGCAAGATCTGGGTGATCCTGAAGCTCCAAATAGAATCCGCCTTGACCAAACATTTTGTTGTACTCTAATGCTGCTTTTTTTGCTGCTTCCCGGTTGACATTAATAATTTGATTAGCAACTTCTCCGTGAATACAGGCGGAAAGAGCGATCAGTCCTTCCGAGTTTGCAGCCAAAAGTTCTTTATCAATCCTCGGTTTATAGTAGTAACCTTCCAAATGAGCGATAGTTACTAATTTCATCAAGTTTTTATAGCCAATTAAGGTTTTTGCCAAAAGAACTAGATGATATGGTTTTGTGTCAATCTTTCCTGTCTTATCGGTTAATTTGCGCGGGGCAATATAGCATTCGCATCCGATTATTGGTTTAATATCACGTTTTTTTGCTTCTTTGTAAAATTCGATTGCTCCATACATTACCCCATGATCAGTAATGGCTAGGGCTGGTAAACCCATTTCTTTGGCCTTATCTAAGTAGTCAGGTATTTTGCCCATGCCGTCAAGCAAAGAATAATGCGTATGAACATGTAAATGGACAAAATTTGTTTTTGTTTTAGACAAAGTATCAATCCCCTCATTTGTTTTTTTAATTTTTAAAAAGACCACACACAGATACGGCCTTTTTGTAAAGTTCCGACTACCCAACTAAGACTATTCTAAGCTATCTGTGGCCTCTCGCTCAAGTCCTTTTTTCATCAATGCTCTTTATCCTAGTTTTCTTTCTCTCTAGATAAGCAAAAATAACAATAACCATTATTAATAAAGATATGGATACTAACCCCAAAAGGACAAACCATGAATAAATAACATTGGAAATTCTTACAAAAAAAACAACAATTGACTGACCAACTTTGGTACTTGATAAAAGTTTGATTATGAGGAAGAATCCCAAAAATCCAATTATTGTCCTTTTCGCAAAAGAGGTTTTAAGTGATAAATAGTTCTGCCAGAGAAACACCATCTTGCGCTGCCAAGACAAGGATTTAGCTTCAGAAAAATCTTTTATTGCCTGTTTGAATGACTCAACAATATCTTCGGCTTCAAAACTTGTCATCTGATAGTCAAAGGTAGTTTTTATTTGTTCCGTTTTTCTAAGAGCTTTTTTGAGTCCTTCCTTATCAGTTAGACGCCAGCTAAAAAGTGCTAGCGTTTGGTTGATATCCTTGGTCGGATAACCTTTACTTTTCAAAACATAAATGAAAACTTTTTCGGCTTCGATACAAGATATTTTGTAGCCTGATGGTGAGTGTTCTTCGATCGAACGCTCTACCTCATCCCAAAGATTATCATTTTTTTGATTTATGACTTTCATTTTTTATCGGCCCTTCTATAAGCACCCACTCTGCTTTATCTATAACCGAGTTTGGTACAACATGTAGCGTACCGTTTTTGTCTAAAATTCTCACTTTTCGCATACTTAATGAGACTATTTCTCCGACTGTTTTCCCTTCGTTGATTGAGATTTTCGTCCCTATTTTAAAGTCTTTGTCTTGAGCCAACGCAATACTTGAGACGATATCGCTTATCGTCTGTGCCAGCCCTTGGTTCAAGATAAATCCTAAGAAAATTGCCGAACCGGATATCAGGACGATTAGATTCCCCAACCCTAAAATGTCAAGAAGGTGTATTACCAAGAATGCCCAAAGAAAAGCACTTGCACAAGCTACTATTAATCCCCTGACTGCTTTTGTCAACCTGAGATATTTTATTGACCTTTTGAGAACAAAAATAGCAATTTTTATAATTAAAAATCCAATGATAAAATTTATGATCGCATTTGGTAGTTTCGGGGCTAACGTTATAAATGGTTGAATAAATGCATTAAATATGTCCATTTCTACTCCTTATCTAAAAATTCTTTTAAGAGCTTGTTTACAATCTGCGGATTGGCCTGGCCTTTTGTTTTAGCCATGACCTGGCCAACCAAGTAGCCAAAGGCTTTCTCTTTTCCTGACTTATAATCTTGGACCGAAGCTGTGTTTTCGCTAATGACTGCTCTTATTATTGTTTCAATTTCCTTCTCGTCACTGATTAGAGATAGACCCTTTTCTTTGATAATTTCTTCAACTCCCCTGCCAGAGACAAACATCTCAGAGAAAATTTCTTTGGCGATTTTACCGCTGATCTTGCCCGAGTCGATTTTTTCAATCAGTACTGCGAAATTTTGATGTTTTATTTTACAATCCAAAATGCTTATACCCTGACCATTTAGCTTTGCCAAGAGTTCGGTGATAAGCCAATTTGCCAACTTTTTTGCTTTTTGTTTTTTGATCTCATCGTTTCCCGCTACTTGTGGTATTTCTGCCAGAGTTTGTTCAAAATAACGAGCCAAGTCAAGATCACTAGTCAAATTATCAGCATCCTGTTTGGACAAAGAGTATTCTGTTTCAAACCGAATTCGCTTCTCTTTAGGGAGCTCTGGTAACCAATTTTTGATCTCCTTCAAATCAATTGAGTTATCTTTATTTGGTTCAATCGAAGGGATATCAGGTTCAGGGAAATAACGATAATCATTAGCCTCTTCCTTGCTTCTCTGTCCTAAGGTTTTGCCCTTTGCGTCATCCCAGCCCCGAGTTTCTTGAACAATTTTTTTGTTCTCTGATAATATTTCCTCTTGCCTTTTAACCTCATGTTCCAGCGCCCGTTCAATCATTTTGAACGAATTCATATTTTTAACTTCCACTTTTGTACCGAGCTCTTTTTGACCTTGAGGCTTGAGAGAAATATTAGCATCACACCTTAAGTTTCCTTGCTCCATGTTAGCATCAGAAATTCCCAAATAACGTAAAATTGACCGTAAATCCTGGACAAATATTCGTGCTTCCCGCGGCGATCTTAAATCTGGTTCAGTAACTATTTCAAGCAATGGAGTTCCCGCTCGGTTCAAATCAACTAGACTGTATTCGCCTATTTTTGGATGAATCAATTTCCCCGCATCTTCCTCTAAATGAACATGATTGATCCTGATTTTTTTTAATACATCGTTATCGTCGATCTCGACGCTACCCCCAATAATCGGAGGCATCGTACTCGAGGTTATTTGATATGCTTTTGGCAAATCAGGATAAAAATAGTTTTTTCTTTCAAAACAAAACTTCTCAGCCACCTTCGCACCTAAAGCCATTCCCAATAGATAAGTCCATTCAATTGCTTTTTTATTCGGTACAGGCAACATCCCCGGCATGCCAAGACAAATTGGACAGGTATTTTTATTTGGTCCAGCTCCCACTGAATAATTATCGCAGGTACAAAACATTTTACTCTCTGTTCGCAGCTGAGCATGTATCTCTAGGCCAATAACAATATCATATTTATCCATTACATTGTCCCTAATTCTTTTAAAGCTTTCTTATAATATTCCATTGCCCTTTTGGCTTCAGCTGAATTTAAATCATGTGTCGTCTCATGAGCAATATTATTTCGTACCTTATGGGCAAACCAAAGATTATTGTAATCAGAATAATTGGAAAATCTTGATTTGGCATTTTTTAACCTTTCTCCAAACGTTTCACCCTTGATTCTCTTTGATTTTAAAACATAATCAACCAGTTTATCTGCTTCCATAATACTTGTTTTGAAATGGTTTGGGCCACCAAGGCTAAATGTTTGCTCAATTTCTGTCCATTTATTTTGAACAAACATTTTATCCAATTTTACTGATTGGTTGTCTAACGAAAACTTTTTATTCTTATTTCGTAAAACAGCCAAGGCTAGAATATATGCTAGGATAAATGCGGCAAAAACGACAACGATTGTTTGGAACATTTAGCTTTCCTCGATAGATATCTTATTAATCGTGACTGTTTCTTTGGGCTTTGATTGTTCCCCTTGCCCGTTATCGTTGGTAGGAATAGCCGCTATTTTTTGAACCACCTCCATCCCAGATATAACTTTACCAAAGATAACATAATTTTTGGGTAATTTCCCGCTAGAATAATCACCGGTCATAACAAAAAATTGTGAGCCGTTTGTGTTCGTGCCAGAGTTTGCCATTGCTAATGTCCCTGGCGTGTAATCACCAACGATTTTTTCGTCGTTAAATTTGTAGCCTGGATCCCCGGTTCCATTTCCCTTCGGGTCACCTCCCTGTATCATAAAGCCTTTAACAATGCGATGAAAAGTAAGGCCATCATAGAACTTCTCTTTTGAAAGAAAAACAAAATTGTTAACAGTAATCGGCGTATTTTTTGCATCGAGTTCTGCCTTGAAAGAACCTTTATTCGTTTCAATTTGTGCTATATATTTTTTATTTGAATCAATCTTCATCTCAGGTACTTTTGAATATGTTTTCCGTGAATTAGCTACCTTGTCAACCTTCAGATCGGAATTGTTCGCTGACTTCTTTTGATTGAACCAGTTCGTTTTTGCATAAGTTGCTGCAAAGAAGACCCCAGAAGTAATAATAATCACAAAAAATAGTCCTAATATTCCTCGATAAATTAGCTTTCGGCGGTTTTTCTTGCGTTTTTCTTTTTCCAATTTCACAATTTTTCGCTGTTCTTTCAGCTTTTGTGCTTTTCCCATTGGTTCCTTTCATCACAACATTCTACTAACGTGCTGTTAACTGGTTACAGGCTTATATTGTCTCCATATTTCTTTTTCTGTAGCTTTTTCGTATTGGTATCCAAAATTTAAAACACTTTCCTCATCAAAGTGTTTGCCGATTATTTGCATTCCGATCGGTAGTCTGTTTTTATCAAAACCGCATGGTAAAGATAGTGACGGGTTCCCGGCCAAATTTATTGAAGCCGTAAAAACATCTGCAAGATACATTTGCAAGGGATCTTGTGACTTCTCTCCAATTTTAAAGGCCGTTGTCGGCGTGACCGGTGATAATATCACATCGACTTTATCTAAAGCTTTGTTGAAGTCTTTCTTAATCAACGTTCTCACCTTCATTGCTTTATTATAATATGCATCATAATAACCGGCAGACAAGACAAATGTTCCGAGCATTATACGCCGCTTTGCTTCTGCTCCAAAACCCTCATCACGAGATTTGAAATAATGTTCAATCAGATTATCGCTGTTTTTCGCATTAAATCCATACTTTATGCCATCATAACGTCCCAGGTTTGAGCTTACCTCAGCAGTCTGAATAATATAATAGGTAGGGATTCCGTACTTTGCATACGGTAATTCAACCTCAACAAACTTAGCTCCCAAAATTTCAAATATTTTTTTAGCTTTTTCTATAGCCTCAGTTATATCTTTATCAACCCCCATTTGGAAAAATTCTTTAACCCAACCAATTTTTTTACCCCTGATAGAATTTTGTATTTTTTCAGTATATTTTGGAACCTCAATCTCAACAGTTGTGGCGTCCTTTTCGTCTCGGCCAGCAATAGTTTCCATCACCAAAGCAGCATCTTCTGTCGTATTTGTAATTGGTCCTACACAATCTAATGATGAGCCCATTGCTATCAATCCATATCTAGAGACTCGACCATAGGTCGGTTTAAGGCCGACAACCCCACAAAAGGCAGCTGGTTGACGGATTGAGCCTCCCGTATCACTTCCTATCGAAAATATACATTCCTCGGCCGCGACAGCAGCAGCAGATCCACCTGATGAACCGCCAGAGACTCTAGTCAAATCCCAAGGATTTTTTGTTACCCCATAATCTGAGTTTTCCGTTGAAGCACCATGTGCCCAAGCATCACAATTGTTTTTCCCAACGATTGCTATCCCGGCATCCTTTAACTTTTTCACCACAGTTGCATCATAAGCAGGAGTAAAATCGTCCAACATTTTACTGGAAGCGGTTGTCCTTATATGTCTCGTGCAAAAAACGTCTTTGATACCAACAGGAATACCATCAAGTTTACTTTTCAATTTGCCTTCTTTAGCTCTTTTCTCTGACTCTCGAGCCTGCGCTAGCCCCTCTTTCGGAGTAATCGTGACAAAAGCATTTAGACTATCCTCTATATTATCTATTTTTTTTAAAACTTGCTGGTACAAACGAACTGGTGATCCTTCGTTTTGTACAATTTTTTTATTCAATTTAATTATAGTGTTTTCAGTCACAACTTTCCTAATCCAGTACTTTTTTTACTTTAATAAAATTGTCTTCTACGCTTGGGGTGTTACCAAGTCTTGATTCAATAGGAATATCAGAATCAATCTTTTGATCAATTCTAAAAACATTATCTAGCCCCGTCACTTGGTTTGTTGGTTGTACATTTTCTGTATTCACCTCATTAAGAGATTGAGCGTAATTCAAAATTTCCGTCATTTCTTTTGCGATTGACGTTTTTTCTTGCTCGGTTAACCCCAACCGAGCCAACTTAGCGAGATCTTCCACCTGCTGTATCGAAATTTCTTTCATAATAATGCTCATAGTATAACATTTATGCTTGATTTAGCCAAGAATCAGAGCATTTTTAACATTTCTTCTTCTGAAATAATCTTTATGCCAAGTTTTTCTGCTTTGGTTAATTTGGAACCAGGATTTTCACCAACAACTAAATAATCCGTTGATTTTGAAACTGATCCAGAGGCTTTGCCCCTGAGTAGCCTGATTTTTTCCTCTGCTTCCTCACGACTCATTGTCTTCAAAGAACCAGTAACTACAAATGTTTTCCCTCGTAGGCCATTCCTGATTTTTATTTTTTCATAGCAAACACCTAAAGACTGTAACTTACTAAGTAACTTTAGATTTCGGTTTTCTTTGAACCAATCATAAATACTCTTCGCAACAACTGTTCCGATGCCTTCTACATTAGATAACTCTTCTTCAGAAGCTTTTTTTAGCTCGTCAAGGTCGTGAAAGTATTCTGCAAGTAACGAAGCCGTTACAGCCCCTACATGACGAATTCCTAGACCATACAAAAACCTTGAGAATGATACTTTTCGCTTTGATTGTATTGCTACGACCAGGTTTTGTGCGCTTTTATCAGCAAACCTTTCAAGGGGGATGAGGTCTCCCTCTGTTAGGGCAAAAAAATCTGCTGCATCGCTAACAATACCTTCGTTCAGAAGCTGTTCTATTATCTTTTCCCCTAGACCATCAATATCGAAAGCATCTTTGGAAGCGAAGTGAATCAGCTGTTCCTTCTCAACCGCATAGCACCTGGAATTACTGCACCTAGCCACTGCTTCGCCATCTGGGCGGATGATTAGATTACCACAAATCGGACATTTGGTAGGCATTTTAAATATTTTTTCTTTGCCTGTTCTAAGTTCGGGGAGAGACCTGACAACCTCAGGAATTATATCTCCCGCTTTTTGGAGCACAACCGTATCTCCGATTCGGATATCTTTTCTCTTTATTTCGTCTTCGTTGTGCAAGGTTGCACGAGAAACTGTTGATCCGGCTACTTTTACTGGCTTCATCACTGCAAATGGTGTTATTGCGCCGGTTCTCCCGACATTCACCCGGATTTCCTCTACTGTCGTTGTAACTTGCTCGGCAGAAAATTTATAAGCAACTGAACCGCGGGGAGCCTTGCCAACAAAACCGAGCTTGTCATAAATAGCATTATCATTTACATTTATTACCAGTCCGTCCACCTGAAAATCTAGATCATTGCGTTTATTTTCCCAATAGTTACAATAATCTATAACTTCATCAATGTTTTTGCAGCGTTTGACAAATCTGCTTGTCTTGAACCCTAATTCAGCAAGAACTATGTGTTTTTTTTCATGCGTTCTAAGACCCAGGTCCGTATAAATCTCATAAATGTAGGTATCAAGAGACCGTGATGCTGTGACACTCGGGTCTAACTGACGCACACTGCCGGCTGACAAATTTCGAGGGTTAGCATAGGTCTGTAATCCTTTTTTCTCTTGTTCGAGGTTTACTTTTTCAAATGTCTTTTTTGACATAAAAACTTCACCCCTAACATCTAGCCTGCCTACCTGTTTTCCCCTTAGACGTAAAGGAATCGATGGAATCGTTTTAAGATTTTGGGTCACGTTTTCACCTATTACCCCATCACCTCGAGTTGCCCCTTGGATAAATATGCCGTTATCATATGTCAGCATCGTAGATAGTCCATCTATTTTCAACTCACAAAAAAAATCAAGATTCGCTATACCAGAGAGCTTGATAATTCTCTTTTCCCAATCTCTTATTTCTTCAATGTTAAAAACATCAGATAAAGATAGCATAGGACTGATATGTTGGATTTTTTCGAACTTCCTTAGGGCCTTCCCACCAACTCTTTGCGTGGGTGAATCAGGCGTTATTATTTCAGGGTATTTCTCCTCAATCTCCTTTAGTTCATTGTTCAAAGAATCATAAACCGCATCATCGATAGATGGTTGATCAAGTACATAATATTCATAGGAGTATTGATTCAAAAGATTGCGAAGCTGGGCAGCTCTTAGCTTTGCATCATCAAATTTTAACTTTTTCATAGTTTAATTATACCAAAAAAGAAGCCCGAAGAGGCTTCTTTTACGTTGATTTATAATGCCATGTTTCGTAGAGCATCTATTCTTTCTTCTACGGCTGGATGAGTATCAAAAAGACTAGAGAACTTATTACGCCTAGATTCCTTATGATCCTTCAACGGGTTCGTAATATACATATGAGCAGTTGCTTTATTAGCAACCTCAAGCGGCTCCTTATCCTTTGAGATATCTTCAAGCGCCCTAGCTAACCCATCAGGGTTTCTAGTTAAAAGTGCTCCACTGGCATCAGCTAAAAATTCTCTTTTTCTTGAGATAGCCATTTGGATCAAACCGGCAATTAATGGTGAAAGAATTGCCAAAACTATGCCAATGAGTGCAAAAACGCTATTCCCGCCATTGTCATCGTCACTAAAGAAATTCAAATAGATAAACCAGTCAGAGAGAAGTGCAACCAAGCCTACTAAAACAACAATGATTGTTTGGAGGCGAATGTCATAATTGCCAATATGGGAGAATTCGTGAGCCAAGACTCCCTCAAGCTCTTGTTTATCAAGCTTGTCTAAAAGTCCCTGGGTCACACAAATTACAGCATGATTTGGATCGCGGCCAGTAGCAAAGGCATTTGGAGCTGTGTCAGTGATAATATATAGTCTCGGCATTGGCAGCCCAGCAGTAATCGACAAATTTTCAACTAGTCTATAGAGTTGTTGATTGGTTTTTTTATCGATTTCTTTCGCCCTAGAGATCGATAAAACGATTTTATCGCTCCACCAATAAGAAGATATCGATTGGACAATGGCTATTGTTACAGCAAGAGGTAGCAGCCACTGAAGGTTGAAAGCTTTTGCAAAAACATAGCCAAGAAGGACAATAAAAACAACAAAAGCAACTAGCCAAAGCCAAGATTTTAACTTATTAGAGCTGGCATACGTATAAGCAGTTGCCATAATCAATTAGAATTTTACGTCAACGTTGGCCTTTTCTGTTTCTTCTGCTTCGATAAAGGCAAATTGACTAAAGCCGAGCATCTTTGCATAAAGATTAGTTGGAAAGACCTGGATTTTTGTGTTAAAGTCACGGACATTACCGTTATAAAATCTTTGTGCTGCCATAATCTTATCTTGGGTATCTGTTAAATCGCTCTGAAGTTGTAAGAAATTCTGATTAGCCTTCAGATCAGGGTAATTTTCAGCGACGGCAAAAATAGATTTTAGTGTATCAGTTAATTGGTTGCTGGCTTCTATTTTATCACCTGTTGAACCTTTGACTAGATTAGCTCTCTCCCTGGTTACTTTTTCAAACAATTCTTTTTCATGCTTGGCATAGCCCTTCACGGTTTCTACAAGGTTAGGAATTAATTCATATCGACGCTTTAGCTGGACATCGATATCACTCTCTGCTTCTTGGACTCGATTTTTCAGTCTGATTAAACCATTATAGGTAGCTATCACAAAGATGGCTATTATTACTACTATTCCTAAGATAATCCATAAAAACATATTTTCTCCTTTCTTACTTAACTATTTTAATTTTCTGCCCTATTTGAAGCAATGTTTCGTCTTGAATGTTATTAGCTGACTTAAGTTTTTCTACTGTTGTCCCATATTTTGTAGCAATCGAACCTAGATTATCGCCATCAACAATTGTGTATTCTTCTGTCCCTACTGCCGTTGGTGTCGGTGTTGAGGGAGCGGTTGCAGCTGGTGCGGTTGTTTGGACTTTCTTGTCATCGACCTTCCCCTTATCCTCTGTCGGCCTAGATTCAATTTTTTCGGTATTGTTTTTGTTGACTATCTTCTCGGGTTTGAGGAAGATTTCATAAGCTCCGATAGCAAGCGAGCCCAGAACAATCAAGCTAATGATTGCTACTGAACTTATGGCAAGCCAGTTGCTTGTTTTTTTCCGCTCTTTAATCTCTTTCTGGAATTCGTTTGAAAGATTTGTTACTTCTTTGCTCTTTTTTTCTTTCTCTTCCATAGCTCATACATTATACAACCAAAACTTGATAATTAACAGTAAAGTTAAGATTGACTAAACCAAGTTTAACTTTTATAATGTTCTAGCGTTTAAGCGCTTTTTTTGTAAAAAAGTCATAAGCGGACGTGGCGGAATTGGTATACGCGCTAGCATGAGGGGCTAGTGGCCGTAAGGTCTTGGAGGTTCGAGTCCTCTCGTCCGCACCATTTCGCAAACCTACATCGTTTATCTCCTAAATAATGAAAGTTTCGGGCGATTAGCTCAGCTGGCTAGAGCATCTCGTTTACACCGAGAGGGTCGGGGGTTCGAATCCCTCATCGCCCACCATTGTTTCTTGTAAATAGTTTTTGAGAATTTCAAAGAAATCCTTTAAAATTAGATTACCCGACAAAATGCTTCTGATTTTGTCGGAAAAGGAAGAACCACAGTAAGTTGAAAACTTGCGAGAACATAAAGAGAATTCTGACGTGGCGCGGTAGCTCAGTTGGTAGAGCAGAGGACTGAAAATCCTTGTGTCGCCGGTTCGATCCCGGCCTGCGCCACCAAATATATTTTGGCTCCCAAAAAATCGAAGGATTTTTGAGAAAAAGGAAGCTTTGCGAAAGTATGAAGTAGTTGATGCTAGTCAACCTACGAAATACGTCAGCAAATGCTGACGTGCGAGAGTAGCTTAGCTGGTAGAGCGCAACCTTGCCAAGGTTGAGGTCGCGGGTTCGAACCCCGTCTCTCGCTCCATTTTCAATGACGAAGTGCTACATAACGCTTAAACTCGAGCCAAGTACACATAATAAGGCGTCGTGGCCGAGGAGTTAGGCAACGGTCTGCAAAACCGTCTACCCGGGTGCGAATCCCGGCGACGCCTCCATTTCGACCGATTAATTTGGTCTCAATGTAAGCTTGCTTTAGTACAGTTCACCCTGAATACAGTGAAAGGCCCGGGTGGCGGAATTGGTATACGCGACGGACTTAAAATCCGTTGATGGCAACATCTTGCGGGTTCGAGTCCCGCCTCGGGCACCAAAGTCAGTTAAGAATCAATTTTTTATAATTTAGCTTTTTCGTTGATATACCAATCGAAAATATTGTTCAAATGATCAACTGGGTCAAAAATTTTGCCCTGGAAAAAGTTCTTAATGTTACCAGTGACTGCCATCGTATAAACGGGATTATAAAGATAAATCGCTGGAGTTTCCTCTACAATTATCTCCTGGGCTTGATTATATTTATCATTTTTTATTTTAGTGTTGTTACTCTTACGACCCAACTCTATGAGTTTGTCAACTCTCCTGTCATTAAAGCCACTTAGATTTAGACCAGGATCATTTATTTGGCTCGAATGCCAAAAACTGTATAGGTCTGATTCTGATCCCGTGTTCTGACCAAACAAAATCAAATCAAAATTTCTAGGTCTTATATATTCAGCTTGAAGCAAATCGCTCTCAACTAATGAAGTATTTACTTCCACTCCGATACTGTTTAGTTGTTTTTTGACAACCTCCATTACATTCCTGTTTTCTGTTTCATTTGCCGCTACGAAACGTAATGACAATCTTTTTCCATCCTTGACCCTGATCCCATCTTTTTCTTTTATCCAGCCAAGCTTTTCAAGGACATCATTTGCTGATGCTAAATTATAAGAATTTTTATTCAAGGCCGGATTGTAGCCTTCTTGCCCGGGCAGAATAGGTGCATATGCTGGCATTGCTTGGCCATTTAATACTTTGTCTATTACATCCGTTCGGTTGATGGCTTGGCTGATTGCTTTCCTAATCTCCTTTTGCGCTAGTAAACTATTTTTGAGGTTTAGGTCGATTAACTTATAACGAGGTAAATAAAAATCATAAAGCTTCATTGATCCAATTTTCCTAATTTCTGATGCCTTGTTGCTCGGAATTTGAGTTACACTATTTACTTGTTTTCTTAAGATTCCATTGTATAAATTGTTAAAATTATCGTAAAGACGAAGATTCACTTGATCAATATACGGCTTATGCGGCTGAAAATTTTCATTTGCTTTGAAAATAACCTTGACCTCATTTCCTGCTTGATCAAAACGGACAAATTTATACGGTCCCGAACCTATTGGTTTTAGATTAAACTCAGATATTTTTATGCTGCTTGGGTCAGTTTCTTTGAGAAGGTGCTCCGGCAATATTGGTTGGGAAGCCACTTCTAAAAAGTTACTGTAAACATTAGGCAAAGTAATTTTCAGCTTTTGATTATCAATTTTCTCAGCCTTTATATTTTGCCAGACTGCTGATTGACTTGTTCTTGTATCTGGGTTTTGTATTAGATTTATCGTAAAAATAACATCATCAACTGTTAATGCTTGGTTGTCATGCCATTTAGCGTTTTTTCTAAGAGTAAAGACATAGGTTTTCCCATTGTCTTTTATATCCCACTTCTCGGCTAGATCAGGGATGATTTTATTGTCTGGCATGACCCTTGTCAAACCAGAAAAAACTAATCTATTGGCTGATGCCTCTGCATAGTTTTTGACAAATAGTGGGTTTATTTTCTCAATATCACCCACCACTCCTTCTGTATAAATCCCTCCGTAATCAGGAGATTTAACTTGATAATAATCATGCAAAGCAGAAAATCGCTGAAAAAACATGACCATAATTATGAAGGAAAGAATAGCACTAAATAAAATAAGATTCCTTAGATGAACCACGTCAGGAAGTTTTTTGAAGTATACTAAAATTCTATTTCGCAGATCCTTTAGATGTGAGCGTTTAATATCAAGTACAAATTTTTTCAGTATTAAACGAGATTTAATACCAAAACGTTTAATCTTCATTATTTAAGAAATAACATCAAAAACGCCGATATCACAAACACAGCACCAGCAAAAACTGTAAATATTACTAGGAATTTTTCTGCACCTCTTCTCGTTAGATACGAGGTGCTTGAACCTCCAAAAACTCCAGAAAGTCCTGTCCCCTTTTGTTGTAAAAGGATTGAAGCAATTAGTAACACCGAGTCGACCAATAATATAATTATTAATATTTTTTGCATTTCTTCTTTATCTTTTCATTAAATCATAGATAACTTTAGCATAAAACAAACATTAAATAAAGATTATCTTACTTCCTTTTTTTATTCTTCAATATTATTGACCAAACTTCTTTTCCAATTTTGTCTATATCGTGATAGAGCGGGATTCTAGGGTTAATCAAGTCTTTGGCTACCAAAACGGGTTGATGTTTAATATTTTCCATTTGATCAATGATTACTGGATTGACAAAACCATCTCCACAACCCTTTCTAAATTTTTTGCTATTCGCTAAAACTATATCAAAATTGAGGCCGTATTTTTTCAACGTATCTATGTGCTCACATAAGGTAAATTTATCTGTTTCACCGCGTTCTGTAGAAACGTTGCAAATATAAATTTTGACCGCTTTGCTTTTTTGATAATGCGTTAGAATACTTGTTAATAAGAAGTTAGTGATAACACTAGTATAAAGGCTGCCAGGTCCAACAAATATGTAGTCTGCTTCATCGATGGCTTCCAAGGTCTTTTTGTTTGCTAGAGCTTTTTTCTTACTTAAATATACCTTTTCTATTCTGTGACTGTAACCATATTTAGTAATTTTTGATTCTCCTCGAATTACTTTCTTGTTATCAAATATTGCATGCAAATGAACTTGCTCTAAAGTTGATGGCAGTATTCGACCTCTTATTGATAACGTTCCACAGATTCCCTCTATAGCTGACTCAAAATCACCACAGATGTCTTGAGCAGCACTTATAAATAAATTCCCCAATGAGTGACCCTTTAACCCCATCCCTTTGTTAAAACGATACTGAAAGAGTTCCAATAGCAAATCTTCATTATCAGATAGCGCAGCTATACACTTGCGAATATCCCCTGGGGGCAAAATGTCAAATTCTCGACGGAGCTGACCAGTACTTTTCCCATCATCAACCATGGTAACAATTGCGGTAATTTCAATTGGATAGTCTCTAATCGACCTAAGAAGTGTTGATAAACCAGTTCCTCCGCCAATAACTACAATTTTTTTCATAATTCTTTTTTAATTTTAGCAGCAATTTTAGGACCAACTATTTTGGCAATATCCTCTTCCTTTGCTTCTTTGATATTTTTTATTGTACCAAAGTTTTTTACCAAAAGGCGTTTAGAAATCGGCCCGATACCGACAATTGTGTCTAGGACTGATTCTGTTAACACTTTTGACCTTAGGTTTCGATGATAAGTAATGGCGAACCTATGGGCCTCATCTCGAATTCTCTGCAATAGAAAACGAACTTCAGTATCTTTAGTTGTTTCTATCTTGTAAAAATGGTCTTTTTGATCTAAATAGAAAATTTCTTCCTTTTTCTTGGCAAGTCCAATAGTAATAACAGCGATACCCATCGTTTTAAGCTCTTTTTTGACTGCCGAAAGTTGGCCCTTTCCACCATCGATTATTATCAGATCAGGGGTACTTTTGAATGATTGATCATTTCCTTTTCTATTTGCAATAAACCTACGATGCAAGACTTCTTGGAGCATGGCAAAATCATTAATTTGTTTGACATTTTTTATTTCAAATCTCCGATAATCCTTTTTTTTAGGAACCCCTTTTTCAAAAACAATCATGGAACCCACAGCAAATTTTCCTGAAATATTTGAGATATCGTAGCATTCAATTCTTTCCGGAATTTTGGATAATCCTAACATTTTTTTTATACCCGACAGTGCTTTATCCAAATTCAAATCACGCTGGCTTTCTAAAATGTGCATTAGCTTTATTTTATCAAGAGATAATAGTCTGTTCCTCATCACCGCTGCTTTTTCGTATTCTTGTTGGCGGGAAAGATTCAGCATTTCTTTTCGCATGTCTTTCATTATTTTTTCTTTTTTTCCACTCAAAAAAGCTATTAAATTATTTACTGTCTTCTGATATTCGAGCGAGCTAATGTATTTTTGGCCGTGGCCATTGCAAAGCCCCAAATGATAGTACAAGCAAACCTTGTCAGGAGACAATCCACAGGTACAATACGGGAAAATTTTTCTTAAAACTTTTAAAGAATTTTTGACGGCTTTAACATCAACAAACGGTCCAAAATATTGGCTTTTGGTATCGCTTAATTGTCGCATAACAAATATTTTTGGATAGTCATCCTTTGTTATCTTTATGTAGCAGTAGTTTTTATCATCTTTCCAGTCAATGTTGTATTTCGGCTTATAGCGTTTTATCAATTCTGATTCAAGCAGAAGAGCTTCGATCTCTGAACCGCAAACAATATATTCGAGGTTATCAATATTCTCCACCAACTTAGCAGTCTTTGGATCTAGATTTTTCCCTTTAAAATAAGTATTTACTCTGTTCTTCAGATTTATGGCTTTACCAACATAAATAACTCGTCGATTAATATCGCGGTAAATATAAACACCTGGATCTTTCGGTAGGTTTCTAATTTTTTGAACAATATTTTTGTTCAATATTTCCACTTTGTTAACTCAATATTTTAGAAAGATATTGTCCGGTATAAGATTTTTTATTTTGAGATATTTGCTCTGGCGTTCCCGTTGCGACTATTTCACCGCCCTTATTCCCGCCATCAGGACCAAGATCGATAATCCAATCAGCACACTTGATAACTTCTAAATTATGCTCAATTACCAAAACTGTATTACCCAGGTCGACTAATTTATTAAGGACAAACATCAAACGGTTAACATCATCAAAATGCAAGCCGGTCGTAGGCTCATCTAATATATATAAAGTTTTGCCTGTTGACCGTCTGGAAAGTTCACTTGCTAATTTTACTCTCTGTGCTTCACCACCAGAGAGCGTGGTAGCTGATTGGCCAAGTCTGATGTATCCTAAACCCACTTCAACCAGAGTTTCTAATTTCCTCTTGATTTGGGGAATATTTTGAAAGAATCCATGAGCTTCCCCTACTGTCATATCTAGAACATCCGAGATGTTTTTTCCTTTATAATGTATTTCGAGTGCTTCTTTGTTGTACCTCTTCCCCCCACATTCTTCACATGTAATATAAACATCAGGCAAAAAATGCATTTCAATTTTTAAGATCCCTTCGCCTCGACAAACCTCGCATCGACCACCACCCTTGGCATTAAAGCTGAAACGTCCTTTTTTGTAGCCCCTAATCCTAGCTTCTGGCACTGTCGAAAAAAGCTCCCTAATATCATCAAAAACTTTTGTATAAGTCGCCGGGTTCGACCTGGGAGTTCGCCCAATAGGTGATTGGTCAATATCTATCACTTTATCTAGATTCTTTAAGCCGGTGATCTCTTTATGTTCACCTGCTTTTTCTTGGGATCGGTGGAAGACTTGCGACAACTTCTTTGCTAAAATATCGTTAATTAAACTGGACTTGCCTGATCCCGAAACTCCCGTGACTAAAGTTAACTTACCCAATGGTATTGAAACATTTATTTTCTTCAAATTATTTTCTTCTGCCCCAACAATTGTGATATTTTGACCATTGCCTGGTCGCCTCTTTTTTGGACAATTAATTTGTTTTTTATTACTTAAATATTGTCCCGTGAGAGACAAGGGATTACTCTTAACCTGTGCCGGTGTTCCTTCGGCAACAATTTCGCCGCCTTTTTCCCCAGCTCCGGGGCCTACGTCTATCAGCCAGTCTGCTTCTTCCATCGTATCTTTATCATGTTCAACAACTATTACTGTATTCCCTAGATCTCTTAAGTTCTTTAGGGTGTTTATCAAACGATAATTATCTCGTTGGTGTAGACCAATTGAGGGTTCGTCCAGAATATAGATTACTCCCATTAGAGATGACCCAATCTGCGTTGCCAGCCTAATTCTCTGTGCTTCTCCACCGGATAAAGTGCTCGCCGTTCGATCAAGGGTAAGATATTCTAACCCAACATTCAACAAAAAGGTTAAGCGCTCCTTTATTTCTTTCAAGATTTGTTTGGCAATTTTTTGGTCTTTTTCTGATAAGGAGATTTTCTGGAAAAAGATCAAACAGTCATCAATCGACAAATTAGTAACATCAACTATAGAAGTTTTGCCTATGGTTACTGCCAAAAATTCTGGTTTTAACCTCTTGCCGTGACATTTTGGGCAGGTTCTTTCAGTCATGTATTTTCTTATCTCTGTCCTAATATAATCTGAGTCTGTTTCGTGATAACGTCTCTCCAGGTTTGCAACTACCCCCTCATAGGTTGATTCATAAATTCGAGTTCCTAGCTGAAAAGAAAATATTTCATCATTTGTACCATACATAATAAGCTCAAAAGCCTTTTTTGAAATTGTTGATATGGGTTGGTCAACTGTAAAATCATATTTCTTCCCAACTTCTTTCAAAAGCTTGGTATACCAATTCAATTTATCAGTCGTTCTGTTCCAGTATCGTATTGCTCCCTCGGCAATGCTTAATTTAGTGTTCGGAATAACTAAACTTGGATCAATTTCCAAACGGGTCCCTAACCCTGTACAAAGCGGACAAGCCCCATGCGGACTGTTAAAAGAAAAACTTCTCGGTGATATTTCCGGTAAATTGATGTGGCAGTTCGGACAAGCGAAATTTTGTGAAAAAATTTCTTCTTTACCAGTTTCGTTATCAAGATAAATAATCATGCCTTCACCAAGATTAATTGCCGTTTCGACAGATTCCGTTAGTCTCTTCCTTATCTCACTGTCGACAATCAGGCGATCAACAACCGCTTCAATACTATGTTTTTTATTCCGATCTAGAGTAATTTCTTCGTCTATATCATAGATTTTTCCATCAATTCGAACTCTTACATAGCCAGCCTTTTTTAATCCCTCAAAAACATACTTGTGAACCCCTTTTTTGTCCTTGATGATCGGAGCGAGTATCATAAACTTCGTTTCTTTTGGCTTCTCTAAGATTTGTTCTACTATTTGTGGAATAGTTTGCTTGGTAATTTCTCTGCCGCAAATTGGACAATGCGGAATACCAATCCTCGCATAAAGTAATCTGAGATAATCGTATATTTCTGTAACTGTCCCCACGGTAGATCGAGGGTTTTTAGTTGTTGATTTTTGGTCAATCGAAATGGCCGGAGAAAGACCCTCTATTTGGTCTACATCCGGTTTTTCCATCAAGCCTAAGAACTGACGAGCGTAGCTTGATAAGCTCTCCACATATCGTCTCTGACCTTCAGCATAGATTGTGTCAAAAGCCAAAGACGATTTGCCAGAACCAGATAAGCCGGTAATTACAACCAACTTGTCACGTGGGATGGTGACATTAATATTTTTTAAATTGTGCTCACGTGCACCATTTATAATGATGTTATCGCTCATTTTTACCTCAGATTAGCCTCAGAAACTTCACCATTGTACGCTTTTTGTCAAGTTTTTTCAAGGGTTTAGATTTGACAAAAAAAATTATTGAGAGACAATATATATGGGTTTGGACATTGACAACGTGGGAGGTGAAAAATGCTAACTGTCTGGGAAGAGAGGCTCGATGAGCTCCCCGATCTAAATGACAACGGAGCAAGTCCAATCGGCGTCCTGAGAGATGCAGCAAGAAAAGAGGCCCCAAAGGCCCTCAGCCACAATGAAGTTTGTGACCTTGTGGTCGCAGTCTCTGAGACTACCAGCAACGGCATTCTTCACGGCAGCAATGTCACTGGAACCATCAAGCACGATCATAAGAAGCTGGTGATCGAAGTTGCAAACTCAAGATTCCCCAGTAATCGTGACTTCGATAGCTCCAGAGGTGAAGATGAACCAGATGACGACCTCCTCTGTCACCACCGAGGTTTACAGATAGCTAAAGCTCTTCTTGAGCCTATCGGTGGCGCTTTACGTCTTATCAAAAACGGTAAAACAATCGTCGCTATCATCGAGGTAGCAACCAAACAAACCAAACCCTAACTGCCAGTTGATCTACTTGATCCTGGCAGTTCTCTATCTCAAAATTTACGATTTCTTTAATTTATTTTTAAAGTTTTTTTGCTCAATCTCTGCTCGAATTTCTTTAATTTGATCACGAAATCCGGCAGCTTTCTCAAACTCAAAGTTTTTTGCTGATAAGTCCATTTTTCTTTCTAATTCCCTTATCAATCTTTCTACCTCATCCTTTGGTATCTGAGATATATCAAATCCATGTTCTTCTTTATCATTTTCGATTTTAGCCCTCATCGATTCAGCAATTTTCTTCTTAATCGTTGTAGGGGTTATCCCGTGTTTCTCATTGTAATGAGTTTGGATTGTCCTTCTCCTTTCTGTTTCAGAGATCGCCCTTTTCATTGAATCTGTAGTATTATCTGCATACATAATAACTCTACCTTCAACATGCCGAGCAGCACGACCAATGGTTTGGATCAAGGCTTGTTCACTTCTTAAAAACCCTTCTTTGTCAGCATCCAAAATCGCTACCAATGATACCTCTGGCAAGTCAATCCCTTCTCTCAAAAGATTAATTCCGACTAGTACATCATAGAGCCCCAACCTTAATTCTCTTAAAATCTCCGGCCGTTCTAATGTATGGATTTCTGAATGAAGGTATTTTACTCGAATGTCCAATTCTGACAGATATTGGGCTAATTCCTCGGCCATCCTTTTGGTCAGGGTGGTGACTAAAACACGTTGTTTCTTTTTAGTAGTTAACCTAATTTGCTCTATTAGATTATCTATTTGTCCTTCTGTCTGGCAAATCTCTACTTTGGGATCAACCAGTCCTGTAGGACGTATTACCTGCTCTGAGACGCCAGGGAAATCAAGCCCACGTCTTCTTTCTTCATAGTACTGAGACGATGATGTAATAAGTCCTTTGGTACTATTTGATAACTCATACTCGCCCGGTGTTGCCGAAACATAAATCGCCTGTTTAATATGTTCCTCAAATTCGTGAAATCTCAACGGTCGATTATCTAAGGCACTTGGTAGTCGAAATCCGTAGTTAACCAATGTTTCTTTACGAGACCTATCCCCTCGGTACATACCACGAATTTGAGGAATTGTCATATGTGACTCATCTATCAAGACCAAGAAGTCATCCGGAAAATAATCAATTAAAGTCGCCGGCTGTTCTCCTGGACGACGATTTGATAAATATCGTGAATAATTCTCGACACCTGAACAGTAGCCTATTTCTTCTAGCATTTCCATGTCATAGTTGGTTCTTTGTTCCAGTCTTTCTGCCTCTAAATGCTTTCCTACTCTTTTGAAATCGCTGACACTCATTTCCAACTCTTCTTTTATTTCCGAGATCGCTTCTTTGAGCCTTTCTTTGGGAGTTACAAAATGTTTGGCTGGGAAAATTGTAATTGTTTTCAATGTCCTGGTTATTTCCCCTGTCAAAGGATTAATTATTTTTATTTTGTCAATTTTGTCACCAAAAAATTCCAAACGAACTGCATTCTCTTCATACGAAGGAAATATATCCAAGACATCGCCTCTAACACGAATTTTTCCTCTTTCGAAGCCCTTATCATTTCGATCATATTGAATATCAGTCAAATGGCGTAAAATTTTGTCTCTTTTTCTCTCTTCCCCAACGCTTAATTCCACAGACATATTTTCATATATCTCAGGCTCACCTAAACCATAGATGCAGGAAACACTTGCAATAATTAAGGTGTCACTTCGTGATAACAGAGCACTAGTTGCGGCATTTCGCAGTCGATCGATTTCCTCGTTTACAGAAGCGTCCTTTTCGATATATGTGTCTGTGCGAGGAACATAGGCTTCTGGCTGATAATAATCATAATAACTGACAAAATAGTTTACAGCGTTGTCAGGGAAGTACCCCTTAAATTCATCATACAGTTGGGCGGCAAGTGTTTTGTTATGAGATATGACCAAGGTAGGCTTTTGGGAGTACTCAATTATTTTGGCCATCGTAAAAGTTTTGCCAGACCCAGTAACCCCCAACAACGTTTGATGGTCCAACCCTTTATCAAGTCCTGATTTTAGCTTTTTTATGGCCTCAGGCTGATCGCCCTGAGGACTATAGTTCGCTCTTAAAACAAATTTATTTTTTTCCATAACAAACCTTTAGAGGATCCCCTCCATTTATATTCAACCTATTCAGAATCTTATCGATTTAAGTAAAAAGAAGATAATATTTTATTATATTGGTCTTCGTATTTAGCGCTGTCATCAGTGCCAATATAAAGTGTTTTATCTCGAAATTTGACAACAGTATACGTTATCTCTAATTTTGCTTTTGGTGGGATCCCTTTAAACTTTTTCCCTGGTAACCCTGATACCTCGACATCTGTCTCAGTCATAGTTTTTTTCTTGTTATCTTTTTCAAGTTTAATCACCATATCTTCATATTTTTCAGTATACAACGTGACTCTCAAGGCAACCGGTACCGACATTCCTAAACCCTTGTTATCAATATTGATTAGGCTAGGATCAGCTAAAAAAATAAATTCTTCCTTTGCTCCTAGTTCTTTTGTAATGTTTGTCGACCAAACCTTTGGGTAAGAGAACTGAAAAGAGCCAAATTCTGGATCAGCTGTGTATTGAAAATCTTCCGTTTCTTTTTCTTTTTGAAAGTCGTCCTTAAGCTTTTTCTCCTGTGCAGCTAGCCGAATTAAGGTTTGTTTTTCTATTATTTTCGTATTGTTTGATAAACGAACTCCAAAAATAATAATCAGGATTAAGCAAACAAAAACTATCGCCCCTAGGACAATTGTTATTACCTTCCAAAGTCTATCATCCATTATCCCTCCAATGAAATAGCTCTAACCGGACAATCATCAATAATTTCATGGGCATCACAATTGCATTCAGTTTCTTCAGTTTTCACTTGTGATTTTCCCTCCTCATCAAATTCAAAACATTCTGGACAGGTACTAATACAAGTACCGCAACCTATACAAACTTCTTTATTCACATGAAATTTAGACACCGGAAGCTCCTACATTACCTACATATAATAACAAAAAATTTAATGTCCATCTACTAATTTTATTTTTTTCGTTTTTTTTGTTTTTAGATCTGACTGCGCTTTACGCCATTCACTAATTTTTTGATGGTGACCGGAAAGTAAAACATCGGGAACTTTTTGTCCCTTCCATTCCTCGGGTTTGGTGTATTGAGGATACTCAATCTGGCCCTTACACATATAAGTTTCTTCACCTATTGATTCCACTTTGCCTAAAGTACCAGGGATTAATCTCGCAACAGTATCGATAACAACCCCAGCTGCTAGCTCTCCACCAGTTAATATATACTGTCCTATTGATAATTCTTGGTCAACTAGTGCTCTTATTCTTTCATCAAATCCCTCATAATGACCACAAATTAAAATTAGCCCTTTTTCTTTGGTCAACTTTCCCGCTAATTGTTGATCAAACGTCTCTCCTTGAGGCGTTAGCAAGATCGTTTTAGCGTTAGGATAGATACTCTTAGCAGATTCAATTGCTTTGGCCACCACATCAACCCTCAAAACCATGCCAGCTCCACCACCATATGGCGTGTCATCAACTTGTTTTCTTTTCCCAAGACCAAAATCTCTCAAATTTATAAATTCAACTTCAATGTGTCCTTTTTCTTGTGCTCTCTTTAAAATACTACAAGACAAAAAACCTTCAAACATTTCTGGAAATAACGTGATAATAATAAATTTCATTTTTATACAAATGGAGCCACGCTGTGGCTCCATAAATTTTACTCTTTTCTTCTAAGTAATTAAAGTTCTAAGTCTGCCATTGGAGCTTCATCCTCCTCTGGTTCTGCCGCTGTTTCCTCTTTTGCTTCTTCTTCAACTTCTTCTATTTCTTCAGATTTTTCTACTTTTTTTCCACTCTCTCCCTCAGGCTCAACGATTTTTAGATTGATTCTGGCATCATTTTTGGCGCCTAAAACCCTAAGCAAAGTCCTCACCGCTTTGGCTGTTTTGCCTTCTTTGCCGATGATGACACCCATATCCTCTCTATCGACGACCAATTCGATCAAAACCCCAAGTTCATCAATCTTTCGTTCTGTGTGAACCTTGTCTGGCTTAGTCACCAGTTGTTTTACAATGTACTCAACAAACTGCTGATCAACTTCTTTTTCTGGCATTTTTACTCCTTTTTAATTATTATTATCATCAACCGGAGTTTCTTCTACCGGTTGATCGACAATTTCGGTTTCGTTCTCACTGGGTTCACTAGGTCGTTCCTCTGAATTCTCTTCTTTATCGGTTCTTTCTGTTTCGACAGGCTTCGGTGCAGCTGCTTCTACCACCTTCTTTGGTTTTTTGGCCTTTTTTGTGATTTCCACCCATTTTGGCAACTTAATATTGTTCTTTTCCAAAATAACTGCTAAAGAATTCGAAGGCTGAGCGCCTTTTTTCATCCACTCTGTTAAATCATCAGTTTTAATGTTTAGCTCTTTACTGTGAGGATTGTACCAGCCTAATATTTTTATAAACTTTGCTGTGACCGGACGTCTTGAGTCTGCCACGACCACTCGATAAAATGCTTGTTTTTTCTTCCCAACTCGGGCAAGCCTGATTACTACCATTAACTCTCCTTGCGGTTTTAACTGTTAAATCTAAGCTTGATTTTAGAACTAAAATTTAATTTTGTCAATAAAAAGACTACGATGCCAACTTCTGCGCTTCTCCTAATTTGACTGAAATTAACTTCGAGATATGGTTCTCTCCCATAGTTACCCCATACAGGATGTTGGCGGATTTCATAGTTTCTCGGTTATGGGAAATGACTACGAATTGTGTCTTGACAGCTAAGTCTTTTAAAATCCTCGAGAAACGAAGTGTATTTGATTCATCAAGGGCAGCATCAACTTCATCCAAAACACAAAATGGGCTTGGGTTGATCGATAATATCGCAAAGAGCAAAGATAAAGAAGTTAGCGTTCTCTCGCCACCAGAGAGGACATTTAAACTTTGCAGTTTTTTCCCAGGTGGGTTAGCCGTAATTTCAATCCCAAGGCTTCCCGTTTCATCCTCTCCAAGTTTTAGTTCTGCCTTTCCACCGTTAAATAACATTATAAAATATCGGTTAAACTCATGAGCAATTTGAGTAAAAGTTTTAGAGAATTGATTTTTTATTCGAGTATCGAGTTCTCGAATAATTTTTTCAAGATCTTCTTTGGCTTTAGACAAATCGTCTATTTGATCTTTCATCTCAGTCACTCTCAACTCCAGCTCTTGATATTCAACCAATGTTTCCGGATCTACTTCTCCAATCGAATCTTTTTTTCTCTTCATGTTTTCAATTTTTGCTCTTAGCAGATCCTTCTTTTCCTGGGCAAAAATCTCATAGTCAGTTTTTTCTGATAGAGTCACCCCCATAATTTTCATTTCCTCTTCCAAATCTTCTAACTTTGTTTCTAAACGAGCACTCATCAAATCAATTTGATTTATTTCATGGGACAGAGTCGAAACCTGATTCTCTAATTCATGTTTATCACGAATCGCATCTAGCGCTTTTTCTTCGATCAAATATTTGTCTTTTAATAAAAGACTAGCTTCTTTTTTCAAATCCGAAACATTGCTTTCTATTTCGGCTAATTGTTTTTTTTGCTCAGATAACATATTTAGAGAAGCCTCATCCATTAGACCTCTATCGGCATGAGGAGTCGAGAACATCTCTCTGATTTTTGCTAGTCTCTCTCCTGTCAACTTTATTTCATTTTTTTGATTTTCTAAGATATTGATACTTTTCGCCAGATCCAGCTTTTTTTCGTAGAGAGCATGGTTTAATGATGAAATCTCCCGATTATTCTTATCTTTTTCCATTAAAAATGCATTCTCTCTTTCACTTTCTAAGTTACTAAAGGGCTTTTTTCTTTCCTCTAGAGACAGTATCTTTCTGTTAATAATTTCGGCCTTTTCTCTTAAATTCTGGATTTCGGTATCATCAATATTCAGATTACCTTTTAAACTGTTACCTTCAGAAATTTTTCTTTCAGTCACTCTGTAAGCCTGTTCTGATTTGTTAATTTCGCCGTTTATCTGGCCTAGACTAGCTTTATTCTCACTTAGCGCTATCAAGGTTTCTGTTAGGTTTCTAGATTCTTTTTCGAGTTCTTCTCTCAAAGACAGCTGCTTGTTCTCAAGTTTTTCTCTGGTTGTCGGGTCAGCAAACTCTGTTAAAAGTGATATTTTTTTGAATATTTCTTTGAATTTTTCCGAGAACACCTCAAAATTGTTCTTTATATCTACCAATTGATTTGAGGTTTTTACCGATATCAGTGCGTCAGCAAGTTTCTGATGATCGCCTCTAAGTTCATAAATGCTTCTTTCTAATTTTGATAATTCATCGGAACTGATGATAGAAATTTTTGTTCTAATTTCTTGTTCAATTTTTGTAATTTTTAAGGTAAGGTTTCTGACTGACTCATCTAAATTAATTTTGCGTTCCTCCAGGGTTTTTGCCAATCGCTCTAAACCTTTTTTTTCAACCTTCTGTTTATCAATTTCCACTTTTATCTCTGTCAATGAGGCCGTTAAACGCATTGTCTCCGCATTACCTTGCTCCAACCTTGTTTTATTTTGGCTGATTTTTTGCTCAAGCGAATAAATCTCTACCGATAGCTTTTCTTTATCTTTTGATAATTCTTCAATCTCGGACTCAATCCTCTGAAGTTCTTTTTCTTTTTGTCCGCTTTTTATTTTAAGGAACTTTTCTTCATTCTCTATTTCTTTCAAGCTCAATTGCTTGAGGCTTGTCTCTATTTTAGTTTTTTCTATAGTCCTTCGGTTAATATCAATTTGGTGTTCTTCAATTTTTTCCTTTAAAAAAGTCACCTTTTCATTTAATAGTTTTTCTTCTTTTTTTAACTCAACGTTTTGATTCATAGCCGAATCAGCTTCTAGTTTTTTTGCTTCGATTTTTCCTTGGGTATAAGAGATTTCTCTGATTAGTGAGTCTCTTGCAAATAATAATTTGTCAATTTCCTGCTTTATGCGATTTTCCTTATCACTTAAATCTGCAACATCTTGCATCCCGTGCGTTTTTTTATCTAATAAACTAATTTTCTGATTGATTTCGAGATTATGAGACTCTATCTCTTTTTTCTTTTGCCCAAAACCATTCAATTCTTTGGCTAATTCTGTCTTGATCGAACCATAATAATACTCCCCTGCTTTGCTTAGTTCTCTTTCTATGTCCACTCGACCCTCGGCCCTTTTGACTAAACGACGCAAATTGATAACTCTTGGTTCTAGCTCACTTAATATGTCTTTCAAACGAACCAGATTATCTTCAGTGCTTAAAAGTTTCTTTGTTGCATGCTCGCGCTTTATTTTGTATTGCTTTATTCCGGCAGCCTCGTCAAACAAAACTCGTCTTTCTGAAGCATTAAAAAATAATAGTCGATCAACCATACCTTGACCAATAACTGAGTAGGTTGACTGACCAAAACCCAAAGAAGCCAAAAGCTGCTGTATATCTATCAAACGAACCTTCTTTTTGTTTAACAAATATTCGCTTTCACCTGATCGATAAAGTTTTCTGGTAACCTCAATCTCTGGCAATTCATGCTTTTTATTGTTTATTTCAAATCTTATCAGGTGGTCATCTGCCAAAATAAGGCTTGCCTCAGCATATGAACTTCTGCCCTTATTTTGACTTCCCACAAAAATTATGTCGTCACTTTTTTTGCTACGGAGTAAACTATTGCTTTGTTCGCCTAATACCCAACGAATTGCATCTGCTACGTTGCTTTTACCAGAGCCATTTGGACCGACAATCGCAGTTATGGTTGATCCGCCATCAGAACTGAAATCCAGAACACATTTTGAGCCAAATGATTTAAACCCATATATTTCTAATCTTTTCAGATACATAACATTATCCATTGTACTAGAAAAAACTGAACTTAAGCAATGTCTTAATTCGGTAGAATATTTGATGATTATTTTGAGAATATGAGGAAGAGACTTAGATAACTATTATTTTTAGATATAGGTAAAAACAGATTTGTTAATTGTTATTTTTTTGATATTTCTCGACAGCATCGATTGCTGCTGACTGTTGAGCTGCTTGTTTTGATGGACCAACCCCCTTGCCCCATACCTTATCACCGACAAATACTCCAATCGTAAATGTCTTATCATGATCTGGGCCAACCTCTTCCAAAACCTCGTAAGTTGGTGTTACTCCATCTTTGTCTTGAACAAGTTCCTGAAATAAGCTTTTCGGATCAACATATAGTTTTTCTTGCAAAATTTTGTCTAATTTTATTATCAGATTTTTTTCTATAAATTCTTTGGCCGTCTCTATACCTTGGTCTAAAAAAATTGCCCCGATTATTGCTTCAAAGGCATTTGCAAGAATAAGTTGACGGCTTCGTCCAAGGCTCCTTGATTCGCCCTTGCTCATTAAAATATAGTCCTCTGCATCCAGATCTTTCGAAACTTCAGAAATTGTCTCAGTTTTGACTAAAGCACTTCGCCAATTCGTTAGATCGCCTTCTGGATTCTTAAAATTCCTATATAAATACTCTGTGACGACCAATTCCAAAATGGCATCACCCAAAAACTCAAGACGTTCATTGTGTTCTTCCACATTTTGATGTTCATTTAGATAGGAACGATGGGTTAAAGCTGTTATTAATAAATTGATATTCTTAAACTTAATTCCCAACTCTTTCGAAAATTTTTCAAAATCTTTCATTTTTTGCCTTCAATTTTTTTGTCATCATCTGGATTATATATATCGCTGGCTCGATAAACAGTACCAAGAACTCCATTAATAAACTTGGAAGAATTTTGTCCACCAAACGCTTTAGCCAATTCTACAGCTTCATTGATGGCAACTTTTGGTGGAACTTCCCTCGCAAATAATAATTCGTATATCCCCATCCTTAAGATAATAAGGTCTATCAAAGCAATCTGTTCAATCGGCCATTCTGGAGCAGCAGGGGTGATGATAGAGTCAATTTTTTCCTTGTTATCTACAACCCCCCAAACTAACTGATCAATAAAATCCCTATTTTCAACACTAGAGGAAAATTCTTGGTAATTTCTTTCTAAAATCGGCTCAATAGTCTGACGAATTTTATTAATATTGCTTTCATGTGTAGGGATTTTATTAGTCAAAAATTCCCATTCATACATGGTCTGAAACGCAATAATTCGTGAGAGATGCCGGTTGGATGCCATTTATTCCTCTTGTTGTTCTTTCTTCTTAGCTTCCTTCTTAATCTTTTTGTCCAACTTTGTTTCAACATGGATTAGTTCTTTGCCACGATAATGACCACAGGTCTGACAAACGGTATGAGGCAAAATCGGATCGCCGCATTTCGGACATTTCGACAAACTGATTGCTTCTAGGCCATCATGGCTTCGGCCCTGTTTCCCCCGAGTTGAAGTTTTTCTTTTTTTCGGTACTGCCATTTATTTCCTTTCCTTTTTACTTTTTTTACAAGAACATTTTTCGTGGTTTAAATTTACTCCACATCCAGAACAAATACCAGAACAATCGGATTTGCAAATGTTCTTGATCGGTAGAGCCAAGATGATTTCTTCCCTTATTGGTATCGTCAGATCAATCTCACCATATTTATCGATAAATAATCCTTCTTCTGACTTTACCATTCGATTTAAATTATACTCACGTTCCAGGTGAAATGGAATATGCCCCTTAAAATTCTCAAGGCATCTGTCACAAATCAAAATAGTCCCGGCAACCAAATCTCCCGTTAATATAATTGTTTCGTCAAGCTTGGTAGCGGTTATTTTGCCTACAACTTTTTTCCCCAAGATTTCAGGCGGTAGATCTATATTATGAATAGGCTCGTCCACTTCAAAAAAAAGTTTAGTACCGAGGTCTGAATTGAGTAATTTTTTTATGCTAATATTTTCCATATTTCAAACGACACAAAACGCTTGCGATTGTATCATAAATTTTACTTTGTGACAAGGCTCAAAAGCTTGTCCGGGATGTAAATAACCTTAATAATATCTGTATTTTGTAGATATTTTTTTATTTTTTCCGAGTCCTTGGCCAATTTTAAAATATCATTTTCCTTTGTCCCCTTGACTACCAAAATCTGGTCACGAACTTTTCCATTTATCTGGACAGCGATAATTCCCATTTCGTCTTCAATTAATTTTTTATCAAACCGTGGCCAGGTCTGGTTATGAACGCTATCAGTATTGCCCAGCTTTTCCCATACCTCCTCAGCAAGATGTGGAGCAAACGGCGAAAGCAAGATTGCCAGTATTCCGAGTGCTCTCTTATCAATTTTTTTTGCCTCAGAAAGGCCATTGACCAAAATCATCAACGAGGAGATGGCTGTATTAAATTTGAAATCAGCAATATCTTGGCCTACCTTTTTAATCGCTTTGTTTAAAAGTCTATCAACCTCAATCTCTGTGTCTGAATCAATAATTTCTCTATCAAATAATCGCCATATTTTTTCTAAAAATCTGGAGATACCAGCAATCCCGTTTGGATTCCATGGACCACCATCCTCGAACTGCCCCATAAACAAAATATAGGTTCGGAAAGCATCTGCTCCGACTTTTTTCATCACTTCATCAGGAATAACAATATTCCCTTTAGATTTACTCATTTTCTTGCCATCCGGGCCTAGGATCATTCCCTGATGTCGAAGTCTTATAAATGGTTCGTCAAAGCCGATAAGACCGATATCATAAAAAGCTTTGGTTACAAATCTAGCATATAAAAGATGCATGGTGACATGTTCTGCTCCACCAACATACATATCAACTGGTAACCATTTCTGAGTAATTTTTTTGTTCATCATTTGGGTATCGTCACCAACATTTGGATATCTCATAAAGTAAAAACTTGAATCAACAAAAGTATCCATCGTATCCGTCTCCCTCTTTGCTGACCCGCCACATTTTGGACATTTTGTGTTTACAAAATCAGGAGCACTGGCCAGAGGACCTTCGCCCAAGCCTGCCGGTCGAAAATCTTTAATTTCAGGTAGCTCAACGGGTAAATCTTCTTCAGGGACAGGGATAGCCCCACATTTGTCGCAATAAATAATTGGGATCGGTGCTCCCCAATACCTTTGACGTGAAAATGACCAATCACGGAGTCGATAAGTCGTCTTTGTCCCCCCAATTCCTTTTTCTTCCAACCATTCGGCCATTTTATTAATTGCTTCTTCGGAAGTAAGGCCGGTATATTTATCAGAGTCAGTCAAAACTCCTTTTTCAACAAAAGCATGCTCTTGGTTGAAATATCGATCAAGCCAAATATCATATTCGGCGCATTTTACGTTATTGTCCTTGTGAAGTTCATCCCAAGTAACCCAGGCTAGTTCATGGATTTCGGCCTCCTCTTCTGATATTTTTTCCTTTTTTTCACTTTTGAGATGGAAAACCAGCGCAGTAAATAGAGCCTTACGATTTACCCCTTTATGGTTTGCATAGAAATGTGATTCTACTGGCCCACCTAAAGTTTTAACGTACTCAATATCAATATAGCCAGTTTCCTCGATTGTTTCTCTTTTCGAGGCGGCTATTGTATCTTCATCCCCCTCAACCCCACCAGTAATAAATGTCGTCCAAGGGAATTTTTTCCATTTGAGGCACAAAACTTTGTTGTTTTTTGGATTTATTAAAATAACTTGGATTGCGTGGCGGAATATTGTTTCAGCACCGTCTTTTGGGGGATCATGCTTATCAATCACCTTAGGTATAATAGATTCTTTTATGGGCAGATCATATTTCTTAGCAAACTCAAAATCTCTTTCATCATGAGCCGGCACAGCCATAACTGCCCCTGTTCCATAGGAATAGATGACATAGTCGGCGACCCAAATTGGAATTTTTTTATTATTAAAAGGATTTATGGCATATGCCCCGGTAAAGACACCTGTTTTTTCTTTTTCGGTCGATTGACGCTCAATTTCAGCTAACTTTTGAGTGTTCCTTTGATATTTCTCGATTTCTTTTTTCTGCTTATCTGTTGTGATTTTCTCAACCAGGGGGTGTTCCGGTGCAATAACTACATAAGTCATTCCATAGACAGTGTCTATTCGAGTAGTAAATACTCCCAATTTTTCCCTGTTTCCATCAATCTCCATTTCAAATTCGACACCTGTGGATTTGCCAATCCAGTTTTTTTGCTTTATCTTTGATGATTCCGGCCAGTCAATATCATCTAAACCTTTAAGAAGTTTTTCCGCATAATCAGTGATTTTGAAAAACCATTGATTTAGCTTTTTCTGAATTACTTCTGTTTCACATCGTTCACACTTCCCATTGATTACCTGTTCGTTTGCAAGCACGGTCTTGCAATTCGGACACCAGTTGACCGGCGACTCTTTCTGATAGGCCAAACCGTGCTCATAGAGTTTCAGAAATACCCATTGGGTCCATTTGTAATATGATGGGTCGCTTGTTACCACTTCTTTTTCAAAATCAAACATACAGCCGAAAGATTTTAGCTGTTCTCTCGCAATTTCGATATTCTTAGCAATGCTAACTTTCGGATGTACCCCTGCTTTGATAGCGTAATTTTCAGCCGGCAAGCCAAACGAATCGTAACCGATTGGTTCAAAAACATTCTTTCCTGATAATCGCATGAATCGGCCATAAACGTCTGCGCCACTATACGAATAGCCATGACCGAGATGGAGATATTCACCGCTCGGGTATGGAAACATCATCAAATTATAAAAAGGATTCTCCGATTTGTGTAAATCAACTTGATAAAGCTTTGTCTTGGCCCAAATCTCTTGCCACTTTTTCTCTATTTTTTTGTGATTATATTTATTGTTCATTCTTATGCTTTTGTAACATAAATAGCCCGCTTTTTCCAGCCTTCGAGAAACTTATCTAGCTTAATAAACTGATTTTGATGCTTATAAGAAGCACCTACGGGATCGTTTACATAAAACCCTATGAGTTCCTGATTTGCTATATAATAACCGTTTAATACGGCTAGATGACCACCGTTTGATAGATCGAAGTCCTTATATATTGAGATTATTACTGGTTCATCTTTTTCTAGAGACTCCATCAACTTTTCAATAGTATCATTCTCCGTTCGATAGGCCTTAAGCCCATATTTTATTGCTAAATCAACTATAGTCTGGTGCTTCCAACCCACCCCCTTTATGTAACCATCATCCTTTAAGGCTCTGTTGATCATGTCATCAAGATCAAATGGAATCGAATAATAATCAAAGATCATTGCCAAAGAAACAATACCGCAAGAACAACTTTGCCATTTTTCATCGTCTATATTGTAATACTGTACAAGATGTGGAACTTCTAAAATATGCTTCATCTATTTAAATGTCCAATCGTAATAGTTATCAATTTTCTATACCGCGGACAGTTATAGCTTCTGCAATTCGTGAGATTGCTAGGATATATGCTGCTTTTCGCATGTCAGTTTTATATTGCTTCTGAATTTTATCGATATCTCGACATGATTTTATCAGGATAGATTTTAGTTTTTCTTGAGTTTTGTTGGAGTCCCACTGGTCCCCTGATTTGCCGAGAACCCACTCGAAATAGCTGACGGTTACTCCTCCGGCATTTGCTAAAACGTCTGGGATAATACTTACCTTCTTTTTCAAGAGAATTTCCTCTGCCTCGGCCGTTATAGGTCCATTAGCTAACTCTAATATAGTTTGAGCTTTCAAGTTTTTCGCTCTGTCTTGGTCAATCGCATTTTCTAACGCAGCAGGCACCAAAACATCAACATCGAGTGCAAATAATTCATCCTCGCTAATGTCTGTTGCCTTATCATATTTACCGACTGATCCCGTTTCTTTTTTGTGAGAGATAACAAAAGGTATATCCAAACCATCCTTATTATATATTGCGCCACTTGAGTCACTAACTGCCACGATCTTGTACGGTGCGCCCATATAATGGATAACTTCGGCAAAAAATCGACCGACATTGCCAAACCCTTGGATTGCTATGGTGTATTCATTTTTCCCTGGTTTCAAATTTTTTACATATTCATCCAAAACATAGGCTCCACCTTGGCCGGTCGCAGGCTCTCGATCAGTCATGCCCCCCACTTCAACTGGCTTCCCTGTAAATGAGGCTGGTTCATACTTACCGGATAGTTGAGAATATTCATCCATCATCCAGGCCATTATTTGTGGTGTGGTGTTTACATCTGGAGCTGGAATGTCATGATTTGGCCCAATGTTATCTTTGACCCCTCTTACATAGCCACGAGCTATTTTTTCTTTTTCAAGATCTGATAATCCTTTAGGGTCGACTGTAACTCCGCCCTTAGCTCCTCCATATGGAATACCTACAACAGCAGTTTTAATGCTCATCCAGAAAGCCAAGGAACGAACTTCATCAATATCTACATTTGGATGGAAACGAATCCCCCCCTTATATGGACCCCTGGCATCATTGTGTTGTACCCGATATCCCCTAAAAAGCTTTACACCGTTATTATCCATCCTCACAGGTATGTTAAACTCAACTGAATTTTTTGGACTCTCCAAAATGTCGACTATGTGCTGATCTAGTTGAATAAGCTTAGCGGCTTCGTGCAACTGTTTCATGGCATTCTTGTAAACGTTTCCCATCTAACCCCTTTCTTACTTAAATAAAATGGTGGACCTGACGAGACTCGAACTCGTGACCTCCTCGCTGCCAGCGAGACGTTCTAGCCAACTGAACTACAGGCCCAAATCAACTTTGTAATTTTAACACAAAGCCTAGCTATTTTGAATTGAAATAACTCGGTCAAATCCGCCATAATCTTTGATAACTTCTACTTGTGATTTCGGGAAAAATTGTTTTGCCATTTTTGTCATATTTGGACCTTGTTTGTCACCTATTTCACAATAAATTCTTCCGTTTTTGTTTAAGTGGTCCGTGGCTTGTGATAAAAATGTTTGATAAATCTCTAAACCATTTTTTCCTCCGTCTAAAGCTATTTTCGGTTCAAAATTTAGTATATCGAGCGATAATTCCGACATTTTGTCACTTGGAACGTATGGCAAGTTAGCAATAACATAATCAAATTTTTTGTTTTCCCAGGGCTCAAAAAGATTTCCTTTTTTGAACAATATTTTTGTTCGATAATTAAAATTATCAGCATTTTTTTTAGCAATTTGCAAGGCCTTGTCAGAAATATCAGAAGCGTAATATTTATTGTTCGAGCTTGAGTGAGAACTATTATTTGTTGAGAACTTCTCACTATCGTTCGAAGAGTAATCTCCAAACTGTTTTGCCAAAGTCAGAATAATCGCGCCACTCCCTGTTCCGACATCTAGAATTTGCATTGGACTTTTTATTTTGAGCTTTTTATTTTTGACTTGATTGAGTATTAATTCAATCAATATTTCGGTTTCCGGCCTTGGGATCAAAACATTTTTATTAACAACAAAGTCTTGGTCACAAAATTCAACATGTTTTGTAATGTACCAAACCGGTTCATGCTTCATGCGACGTAAAACCCAAGATCGATATTTTTTTTCTTGGTTATCAGTCAGCAACTGATCAGGGTTTAGCATCAAATAGCTCTTTGCAACTGACAAAATTTCTGCCAGTAGTAAAGAAGCTGAGATTTCTGGTTGTTCAATCTGGCTTTCTCTTAATTTTTTGATTGCCCAAGTTTGTGCTTCTTTGATCTTCATTTATTTATTATCTCATTTTTAATGCAGAGTAAAAACGGTATAATTGAAATAACAAAAATGGAAAATAAAAAGAGTTTATTCTCAAAACATAAGGGAAGAATAATTTTTTGGGCTTTGATAGGCTTAGCTTTTACAGTGGCTGTCTACAGGTTTTCTGATCTCCAAGAGCTTTGGCGAAACATCAAACAAAGTAACCCACTTTTTATTTCGTTGGCTATTTTTGCTCAATTTTTTTATTTCTGTCTTTTCACCATTACTTACAAAATCTCTTTCCAGATGGTCAATATCAAATACACCTTTAGGCGACTCTTCCCTTTGACTTTTGCTTATATATTTGTAAATGTGGTTGCCCCCACTTTCGGAGCTAGCGGACCGGCTCTTTTCGCGACAGAGGCTTCCCATCGAAAAGATTCTCCAATTCGAGTTTTGGCTGGCGTTTTGATCGCTAATGTCGCGCAGTTTTTAACTTTTAGCGTTATTCTTTTGTTCGGCATTTTCTATCTATATACCACTAAGGACCTGAAATTATATCAGATTATCGCTGCCTCACTGCTTTTGGCTCTAACTGCTTTTCTCTGTTCTCTATTTTTCCTCGCCCTTAAAAAGCCTTCAGCTTTGAGGTACTATCTGCATTGGCAAATAGATCTCATAAATAAGTTTTTTGCCTTTATCAGACGGAAAAAAAGACTAAGCGATGTCTGGGTTGACGACGGGGTCAAAGAATTTGTCCTGGCATCAAAAAATATTACAAGACAAAAGGACAAGATAAAAAATTTAGTCATTGTCTATTTTTTCGTTCATGCAGTTAACATCATCAGTCTGTATTTCATCTTTCTGGCCTTTAACCAGCATATTCTTTTCCGAGCGCTTATCGCCGGTTTTGTCATGGGCGTTCTGTTCCAAATCGTTGGCATTACACCATATGGGATCGGTTTGACTGAAACGGCAATGGCCCTTACATTCACATCGCTGGATGTTCCTACCGAGACGGCCGTCTTGATCACTCTAACCTTCAGAGGTATAACCTTTTGGTTGCCTTTTTTGATTGGTTTTATCTTACTTCGAAAGGTTCATATATTTGGTCTCAAAGATATTTCGGTGGTCAAAATTATTTTAGAAAACAAACATGTGGAAAATATTAGAAAAGCAATCCGTGTCAGGCTTATCGATATTGAGAAATAAAAGTTAAGCGCCCCTTAAAAAGGGGCGCGTTAAGTAGTTTCAATTTCCCGGACAAGCCTTTTGCCCGTCTCTGTTATTTTCCATCTTAGCCTTTTGTGTCCCCTATGAGAAGACGTTACTTCAACAAGTCCATGTTGCTTCAGCCAAAGGAGAGAGTCATAGACTTTCTTTTCTTTGTCGTTGCACTCGCAAGCCATTTTGATCCGAGGAATCGTTACTGCTCTTGAGAAGCCAAACAATGTTCTCAGGATAGAAAGGCGAAACTGGAGCCCTTTGGTACAACGATAAATTAGCTGTTCCTGGCGATGCAAGAGCATTTGGCGTGTTTCCGGAGGATAATGTGGCCGAACCACTCCCTGCTTATCTCGACGTAGTTGAGCTTTTATCGACATCAGATGTAGTTCTCTAGAAATCCAGCCATCAGACTTGCCGGTTTTCCTAGATAGTGCACTGATTGTCAGCCAACCATTTGCGGGCGGAGTTTGCCTCAGAAGATTCCGTAGAACTCTGAGCACAGACGGAGGATAGTGGAGATTAGGCCTGCCGTAACCGGGCTTAACTCTGACTTCCCCAGCGAAGGAGTACTGTTTTATCCTTCTGGTAACCCACTCTCTGTCAACACCAAGCCTCTTAGCTAAGTCTCTGATGGTAAGCCAACAACCACTCGGGGGTGTTTCTGCAATGATCTCAATGAGGACAGGGAGCACCTCTGGCGGGTAATGTTTGGTAATCTTGCCAGAAGAATCCAGTCGCCTTTCTGCAACAAACCCGATTTCTTTCAGAGTTTTGGCGAGCCAGACATGACTTTTCTTCAATCTCTCTCTTAGTTGGCTGACGTTCAAGTATGTTCCACTATCAGGACAAGTCGTTCTTTCTTCATACTTTTCACGAAGTACTTCCATGACGATGGGTGGGTAAAATATCCCACTTCGGCCGTCTTGTATACCGTGTATTCTCTGATTGCGATACGGTCTTAGGTGACTCTCGACCCAATTTCTATTTGCTCCGAGTTCTTGTACGATTTCCTTGGCTCTTACCCAGCTATCATCCAACTTGCCATAGTAGATCGTGACCAGTTTTTTTCGAGCTTGGTCAAATATATTCCTTGCTTCTTCAACGCCTGCTAGGTTCAAGATACGAGCAGTTTCTTCAAAGTTCTGCTCCGTGCGTGCTGCCGTTATTAGAACATTACGCTCGATCAAAGAAAGGCTATCCAGGTTCAAGGTTTTCACCTCCTCAAGGTACAAATTGAAAAAGGCATGACATATTTGTCTGCCCTCCCAATACTCTATTAGTAGTTATAGTAACACAGGAAAGTTCCTAATTAAATAAAAACACGTAGCGATTATTTGAGATTCCCAGAGATACTAATACTGTTTTGTAAAACTTTTTCCGTCCGGTGTTTTACATATTTCAGGGTATGTTTGTAATATCGGATACTTTTGAGAACAAGTTTCAAAATTAGTTATCTTGTCTTTAGTTGATTTTGTATCTGCTTTTATTATTATCCCATAAACCACAGCAATTATTACGAGAGTAACAACAAGAATTATCCAGCCAGCCCACAAAAAACGTTTTTTTACCTTAGCCTCGACCATTAAATCCTCCAGCGATAATAATTATTTTTTTGTTCATAACCCCTCCCTAATTCATTAATATCATAATACAACAGAAGCACTTATGAAATAATCACTTTATATTAAACAAAAAAACACCTAATTCATTAGAAAACGTATCTTAGCTATACTCGGTCTTTTGGTTTCATTATGCGTGCTTTGGCGAGGCCGTGGTGGGCTCGAACCACGAATTATTCCTTATATTCCATCTCTTGATCAAGGATTTGTATCCTATCACCGAAACGCGCTCCTTTTTTCTCGGCTTGCTTTAGGACCCCGGTTCTTTTCATAATATCGTAAAGTCTCATCACTGCATGTCTATTTGAAAAATCTGTTTTTTGGGCAAAATGTTCGATCTTACGGCCGGTTACTCGATACTTTTTACCGATTTTCTCCACATCATAAATATTTCTTTTGACATCCGCCATCGTGAATGTTTTGATTTCTTCCGTTTCAACTTCCTTTGGGATCTTTCCAAGTTCGCGCTCGATCTCAAAAACCAATTCTTTTACCCCTTCGTGAGTAACCGCTGAAAAAATGAATGGTTTTTGCCCATACTTAAAGATTTTTTTATTATTTTTGATGATTTTTTCTGCGATTTTTATCACTTCATTTTTTTCTTTTTCGTTCAAAAGGTCAGCTCTGGATATAGCTAGGACCTGTGGTTTTTGTAATATATCTTTGTTATATTCAGCCAATTCTTGATTGATCAGTTTGAAGTCTTTTTCAAGGTTGTCACTTAATGCATCCAAAAAGTGAACGATTACCCTGGTTCTCTCTATGTGACGCAAGAACTCATCTCCCAGGCCTTTGCCATGTGAGGCTCCTTCAATCAGCCCGGGAATATCGGCAATAACGAATCCGCTGGTACCGTATTTTTCAACTACCCCTAGGTTCGGGGTGACGGTAGTAAAAGGATAATCAGCAATCTTTGGCTTCGCGGAGGAGACAACCGACAGAAATGTTGACTTCCCGATGTTCGGTAGCCCCACTAGGCCAACATCAGCGATTAGCTTTAATTCTAATCTTAAATCATATTCTTCACCTCTTGTCCCAAGCTCAGCAAACTGAGGCTTTTGTCTGGTCGAACTAATGAAATGAGCATTACCAAACCCGCCATCTCCACCCTCAGCGATTAAAAATTCCTTGTTATTTATATCCAAGTCCGCAACCAGCTCATTGGTTTTTTCATCATAAATTGTCGTGCCAATCGGCACATCAATTATCAGGTCTTTGCCGTTTCTGCCATGTTTGCGGCGTTCTTTGCCATTTTCTCCATTTTCTGCGAGTAGCTTTCGATGGGTTTTATAAAAATATAAAGTATTCCAGCTTGGGTTAACTCTGAAGATAACATCTCCCCCAAATCCGCCATCTCCACCGTCTGGGCCACCAAATTCTCGGTATTTTTCATGCAAAAAACTCAGGCGGCCATTGCCGCCATCACCTGCCTTGATATAAATTTTTACTAGATCAGCAAACATAATAATCTTTTCGTTATGCAAAGAGCATTCTAGCACAAAATCAAGGTTTTTTGTAGAGTTTAGAAAAAGTTTATCGGATTCTGACGGGATCCATTGAGAATTATTTCAAAATGTAAATGAGCTCCGGTTGATCTACCGGTACTACCCATATAGCCGATAACTTGCCCTTTTGAAACATACCCGCCGATGATGGCCAGACTGCTCATATGAGCATAGCGAGTTTGATAGCCGTCACCATGATCAATCAAAATGGTATTGCCATAACCGCCATTGTACCCATACTGTGCTTCTATGATTCTTCCAGAATCTGCAGCAAAAATCGGCGTGCCGACACTGTTCGGAATGTCTATCGCCCAAGAATGATAGCCATTATAAAAACCCATAGATCCAACAATCGTTGGAAATCGAAATGATCCCGAACGAGATATATATGACGAGCTGCCATAACCGCCTCTTTGGTTACCAGAAGAATCATCTTTTTTCTGTGTTGTTTGCGGCACCACCACCGGCTTCGGTAAAGGTGGGATCTCTCCATCAGGAACAAGCAGTTGCATCCCAGGGGTGATATCTTCTCCGTAGAGATCATTCTGGGAGATAATCATTTCTTTGTTGGCTTTGTATCTAGCGG